>OKXB01000674.1_pt1 | contig 40262 bp, 27 predicted proteins | sample 1601731 | NCBI WGS metagenome assembly OKXB01 (sample SAMN04414077, study PRJEB24778) | human gut metagenome | material: faecal | host: Homo sapiens
ATCACCTGCGGCAGCGAGACGGCAGGAGGCATACGCCGTGTGTATCTTCACGACTGCGTGTTCTACGGCACACGCACGGGCTTCCGCTTCAAGACAAGACGCAACCGCGGCGGCACCGTTGAAGACATCACCTATGAGAACATAAGACTGGTGAACGTGCGCGAGGCTTTCACGTGGGATCTGCTCGGTTCAAAGATGTATATGGGTGAGCTTGCGCGCCGCTATCCGCCGCTCGACATCACTTCGCTTACGCCTACGGTTAAGGACATAACCATACGCAACTTCATCGTTGAGTCGGCCGACAGGCTAATGACCGTCAACGGCATACCAGAGATTCCGTGTTCGGGCGTACTCCTTGAGAACGGCAGTGTCAGGACCAACAGGATAATAAAGACGCTCAACGATGCCGACGGACTGACGCTGCGCAACATGGAGATACAGGCCACTGACAACACGATGGTGATAGACGACAGCCGCAATGTGCTCTTCGACAATGTTACGTTCTATGTGCCCGACGGCGCGCTCAACATGGACATAAAGGGCAGCAAGGCTTCGGGCATAGTCATCCGCAGCAATGGGGCAGACGTGGTCTGCAAGCCGGGATTGAACAAACTTTAGTGTTTTGTTTTTATATATTTTAATTCTGTTTAAACATAGTGACTGAAACGCTCATGCAGGCTTGGCTTCTGTGTGGGCGTTACTTTTTTATCCTAAATAGGCCAATTATTATCCGCAGAATTTTTGTTTTTATATTGAGCATGCTTCTGTCTGAGTTTCAGTGTGTATTGACGGTATGCCATTCTTTGGCAAGTGTTGGTTTATGATTGGGACATTTGAATATTGATAAGTGTAAGCATATTGAGGCTTATGCCGTTCATAATGATATTTTGCCTTTGTATGGATTTTCAGACAAAATAGAAAATCTGTGTCCGATAATATGCCGCTTTTGTGCATCCGGCAGCATCCCGGTCTGCAAAATGCCGCCTTTCGTGTTGCCGTTTGTGCCCTTTTGCATCCTAAAATGCCACCTTTTGCCATGCGTTATACCTTATATTATGAGTGAATTTTGAGGCAAAATGCCGCTGTTTTAGTGCCAGAAAAATGCACACTGATGCTCTTAGGCGTGCCAACATGTTGCAGTATAGCAGTTTACGCTTGCACACAAAAACAGCAGAATTTTACGCCCTGCTGAAAGAAATTTTAGAATAGCAAGATTCTGGAGCGTTGACAGAAATCACAATGTAAGCACCATGTCTGCCGTGCCGGCAATATGTCAGCATGCACAGACCATTGTCGCACACCATTTTATAATGTCTTTTCATGGGTGCGCTGATGCTCTTCGTGTGTAGAGACGTCACGGTTGCGTATGTCGTTTTCTGCTGATGTTATGATTTTCCTTTGCTTCCTTGATGCGGTTGCGTATGTGGCTGAATTGTTTTAGTATACTGATTTTTATTTGATTTCAGGCTCTCCTGTTGCGCTTTGTCCTGAATCTTAACTTTGTTGTCCTGCTCCTTGGGCCGCCGTCCGCGCAGCGTCATTCTCTTGTCGGTGTCCTATTTGTTTATCTTGCTTTCGTCCATATACTTCTCCAGATAGTCGAGCCCTTTGTTTGTGCAGCACCCGCGCATGTAGACCGTTATGAAGGTGTGGAATATCTCCTTCAGCGAATACTTGCGGTACATCTTTGTCTGCATAACATAGTTCATAGCGGCGTCGCTCATCTTGTGCACGATGTCATAGTTGATGTCGCCCCTGAAGAATCCGTGCTCTATGCCTTTCTTCATGAAGAGGTACGAGTTGGCGCGCTGTCTCTCGTTATACTCTTGCAGAAAAGCTACAATCTTAGAATATTTCTGCGTTTCAAGAAAGAAGCGCGGATTGATGGTTCCCAGGTCTCTCAGCTTGGCTTTAAGGAAGAAGGCTATGACGTCCATCTCGTTGTCCGTCTTTTCGGCATACTCCTGCAGCTGCTTGGTCATCTTCTCCGAGTCGTGCTTTACACACTCGTAAAGCAGGTCTTCCTTGTTGCTGTAAATCTCATACAGGGTGCGTTTGGATATTCCCATTTCCGTGGCAATATCGTCCATCTTCACAGCCCTGATTCCCTTCTGTTTGAAGAGCTGCATCGACGTTTCGAGTATCCTTGTTTTCAGATTTTCACGATAAACTGTTATGTTGCCTGTTTTGCGCATAAACACTATTCTTATTTTATTTGCAAAGTTAATAATTTTTCTAAAAAAACTATTTGCTTTCCTTTATTTTTATTACATTTGCATGACTTTTCATGATAAAGTGAAATGGTTATAAGGTAAAAGACAATACAAAATAAGATAACAGAAAACGCCTATGGTAAACATAACAAAAGAGGCCGCTCTTGCATATCACAAGAACGGGAAACCCGGAAAAATAGAAGTTAAACCGACAAAGCCCTACAGTACGCAAACCGACCTTAGTCTGGCCTACTCGCCGGGCGTTGCGTTTCCGTGCCTTGAGATACAGAAAACTCCCGATGACGCATATAAATACACCGCCAAGGGCAACCTGGTTGCCGTGATAAGCAACGGCACCGCCGTGCTAGGTCTGGGCGACATCGGAGCCATGAGCGGCAAGCCCGTCATGGAGGGCAAGGGACTCTTGTTTAAGATTTATGGCGGCATCGACGTGTTCGACATTGAGGTTGACGAAAAAGACCCCGAAAAGTTCTGCGAGGCTGTAGAGAAGATAGCCCCCACGTTCGGCGGCATCAACCTTGAAGACATAAAGGCTCCTGAATGTTTCTACATCGAAGAGCGACTGAAGCGCACGCTCGACATCCCCGTGATGCACGACGACCAGCACGGCACGGCCATCATATCTGCCGCCGGACTGAAGAACGCTCTCGAGGTGAACGGCAAGGACATATCAAAGGTTAAGATTGTTGTCAACGGAGCCGGTGCGGCAGCCATATCATGCACAAAGCTGTATATGGCTCTCGGCGCAAAGCGCGAGAACATCGTGATGCTCGACTCTAAGGGCGTTATCACCAGCGACCGCGAGAACCTTACGGAGCAGAAGAAACTCTTTGCTACCGACCGCCGCGACGTGCATACACTCGAGGAGGCTGTCAAGGGAGCCGACGTGTTTGTCGGTCTTTCCAAGGGCAACGTGCTCACTCAGGACATGGTAAGGTCGATGGCCGACCAGCCCATTGTGTTTGCCCTGGCTAACCCCGTGCCCGAGATTTCATATGAGGAAGCCATGGCCAGCCGTCCCGACGTGCTCATGTCTACCGGCCGTTCTGACTATCCTAACCAGATTAACAACGTTATCGGCTTCCCGTATATCTTCAGAGGCGCTCTCGACGTTCACGCCTCTGCCATAAACGAGGAGATGAAGCTTGCCGCCGTCAACGCCATTGCCAACCTGGCAAAGCAGCCTGTGCCCGATGTCGTTAACGACGCATATCAGGTAAACAACCTTACTTTCGGTCCGTCTTACTTCATTCCGAAACCTGTAGACCCGCGTCTCATCACTGAAGTGTCGGCAGCCGTTGCCAAGGCAGCCATAGAGAGTGGGGTGGCACGCACCACGATAACCGACTGGGACGAATACAAGAACCATCTGCGCGAGATGCTCGGACAGGAAACCAAGCTCACGCAGAAGCTATATGATACAGCACGCAAGCACCCGCAGCGCGTTGTCTTTGCCGAAGGCATACACCCTACGATGCTCAAGGCTGCTGTACAGGCAAGGAACGAGGGCATCTGCCAGCCTATCCTGCTGGGCAACGACGAGCGTATAATGAAGCTTGCCAAGGAACTCGACCTTAATCTAGACGGCATAGAGATAGTAAATCTGCGCCACGACAACCAGAACGACCGCCGTGAGCGCTATGCACGCATACTTGCCGAGAAGCGCAAGCGCCAGGGCTACACATTCCAGGAAGCCAACGACAAGATGTTTGAGCGCAACTATTTCGGTATGATGATGGTTGAGACCGGCGAGGCCGACGCCTTCATCACGGGTCTTTACACCAAGTATTCAAACACCATCAAGGTGGCAAAGGAGGTTATCGGCATACAGCCCGGATACAACCATTTCGGCACGATGCATATCATCAATTCCAAGAAGGGTGTGTTCTACATGGCCGACACGCTTATCAACCGCCATCCTGACAAGGACGTGCTCGTAGACATTGCACGTCTGAGTGCAATGACCGTAAGATTCTTCAACGAAGAGCCGAGGATAGCCATGATAAGCTATTCAAACTTCGGTTCCGACGAGATAGGCAGTCCGGCTCAGGTTCATGCTGCCGTTGAGGCTATGCAGACACGTTACCCTGACCTGGCCATCGACGGCGAGATGCAGGTAAACTTTGCTCTCGACAACAAGCTGCGCGACGCCAAGTATCCGTTCTCGCGCCTAAAGGGCAAGGATGTCAACACGCTTGTGTTCCCTAACCTCAGCAGTGCCAACAACGCATACAAGCTGTTGCGTGCAATGAATTCTGACGCTGAGATTATCGGTCCTATCCAGATGGGTCTTAACAAGCCTATACACTTCACCGACTTCGAGTGCAGCGTACGCGATGTTGTCAACATCACTGCCGTGGCAGTTATCGACGCTTACGTGCAGAAGATAAAGGAGAACAGACAATAACGGCGCAGCTGCCTGCGATATAACATTATGTATGACGGCTCCAATGATGTAACGACATGTCATCGGAGCCGTCGTCCGTTTTACCCCAAATCCTGATTGCTGATTTGGGCTTATGCCTCATGTAAGGGCAACGCCAGGCCTGGCGGCTTTAACTGAATGAGGTGTGTATAATATAAAAAGTGTGAAAAACTTTATCTTTCATGTCACTGACGGCCTTGTCATACGTCTATGACAATAGAAACAAATGACATAATTAACAACAAAACGACACTATTATGAAAAAGCTGTTTATTCTGGCGCTGGCAGCAATGTTCTGCATGGCCGGCTTTGCCAAAAGCACACAAGAGGTAATCAACGAGATCACAAAGTCTACTGGTGCGCAGGCCATAACGCTCAGCAAGGACCTTATTGCAGCGCAGGCTGCCGCCATGCCTGAAAATGTCAAGGCTCTCCTGTCTAATCTTGACGGCGGCACTCTCGTCCTGCTGTCTGAGGGCACCGACGAGCAGATTAAGACATTCAACGACAGGGTGGGAGAGATAGACTCTGAAGCCTATGAAGCCATGGCTTCGTTCGTTGACGAATCAGACACAATAAAAGTATTCGGCAAGTGTGAGGGCGACTATGTTACCGAACTTTTCATCGCCTTTTCGGATGATGAAGATTGTGCCCTTATCGACGTTACCGGCAAGATTAGCAAGGAAGACGCCATGAAGCTCCTGAACAAAGACATGTTGCAGCAGATCCTTTAACCGTAAACAGGTCATTGCTCCGCATATTCTTCAGCAAGTAGACGGCTGAAAGCATGAATGCACAAAACAAATAATGCTGTGTGCGGGCTAATATGGGTTTAAGTTAAAGAAAGATTTATATAAAAACGGACAAATGCCGGCTGTTGTGCCTGTGCATTTGTCCGTTTCCTTTTTATGGTCAAGGCATCGTGGCCTTTTGTATGTCTTCATTGTGTGCGGCGTCGCTGCCACATCCTCATTCTTCTTACAGTCTTATAATCTGTTTCACGCCCTTCACGTTGCGCAGCTTTTTGATCAGCTGTTCCAGTTTCGATGTGTCCTCCACGTTTACCACGAGGTTACCGCGGAACAGTCCGTCGTTGCTGTCAATGTTTATGCTGCGCATCATGATGTTCTCCTCTTTCGATATAATGCTCGTTATGTTGTTCACGATGCCTATGTCGTCGTTTCCTATAATTTTCAGCGTGATAGAGTATTGCGATTTGCCCTTTCCGCTCCACATCGCCTTCACCACTCTGTAGCCGAATCGCTTTCTCAGTTCGGGTGCATTGGGGCAGTCGGTGCGGTGAATCTTTATTCCGCCGTTCACGGTTACAAATCCGAACACGTCGTCGCCGTATATCGGGTGGCAGCATTTCGACAGCGTATAGTCCACGCCTTTAAGGTTTTGGTCAATCACCAGCACGTCGTCGTTCGAGTAGGCAATCTCCTCGTTGGGGTTCTCAAAGCTAAACTCTTTCGCACTTCTTGCCGGAGCCGTTGGTGCGGTGTTGTTGTCGAACATCAGCACCTGCTGATACGTTTCTATTGTCTGGTTCACGTCGAGGCTTCCGTCAGCCATGTCTTTGTAGAAGTCGTTTGCCTCCTTATATCCTAGTTTCTTTATCAGGTGCGACACGGCACTCTCGTCAAAGTCGATCTTTCGGTTTTTCAGTCTGCGTTCAAACATTTCCTTTGCATACGCTCCGTCTTTCACCATAAGATCTTTTATGGCCATTCTTATCTTCGACTTTGCGCGGCTTGTCTTCACGATGTTCACCCAGTCCTGTTTCGGCTTTTGCGTGCTCGACGTCATAATCTCCACCTGGTCGCCGTTTTTCAGTATGTATCTGAATATAACCGCCTTGTTGTTTATCCTTGCTCCCGTGCAGTGGTTGCCTATGTTAGAGTGTATGCGGTAGGCAAAGTCGAGCACGGTGGCTCCTTTCGGAAACTTCATAAGGTCGCCTTTGGGCGTAAACACAAACACCTCGTCCTCATAAAGATCCATCTTAAACTGGTCTATCACCTGCAGGTCGTCCTTGTTCTCCAGCGCCGTCCTTATGCTGTTGAGCCATTCGTCAAGTCCGCTTTCGCCCTTCACACCCTTGTATCTCCAGTGGGCAGCCAGTCCTCTTTCTGCCACCTCGTCCATGCGCTCTGTGCGTATCTGCACCTCCACCCATTTGTTTTCAGGTCCGAGCACGGTTATGTGCAGACTCTCGTATCCGTTCGACTTAGGCACACTCAGCCAGTCGCGCATACGTTTCGGGTTAGGCTGATACATGTTTGTTATTATGGCAAACACCTGCCAGCACTGCATCTTCTCCAGTTCTGCCGGCGAGTCGAGTATTATTCTTATTGCAAACAGGTCATATATGCCTTCAAAGCCGCATTGCTGCTTCTTCATCTTCTGCCAGATGCTGTGAATGCTCTTTGTGCGTCCCTTCATGTGAAACTTCAGTCCGGCCTCTTTCAGCTTCTTGTCTATAGGCGTTATGAACTTTTCTATATAAGCGTCGCGGCTTTTCTTTGTCTCGTTGAGTTTCGCCTTTATCATGTAGTAGGCGTCGTGCTCAAGATATTTCAGACTCAGGTCTTCCAGCTCGCTTTTCAGCTTATACAGTCCCAGCTTGTGTGCCAGTGGGGCATACAGATAGCTTGCCTCCTCGCTCACCTTCATCTTTGCCTCAGTGTTTGTGGTGTCCCTTATCTGCCTCATCAGGTTCACCCTGTCGGCAATCATTATCAGTATCACCCTCATGTCCTCGGCAAACGACAGCAGCAGGTTTCTGAAGTTTTCGCTCTCTATCACCGGATTCTTCTTATACAGTTCCTGTATGCTTCTGAGTCCGTGAATTATGGTAGATACGTTTTTTCCGAAGTTCTTTTCTATTTCCTCAAGCGAGTTGTCGTTTTCAGCCACGCTTGTATATAGAAGTATGGCCATTATGCCGTCGCGCTTCAGTCCAATCTCGCTTACGGCAATCTGTGCGGTCTGCAGACTCAGCAGTATGGGGTTCATTCCAAACACATCGCGCTGTATAAGGTCGTTTTCGAGAGCGGTTTTCAGATGCCTGAAGATGTTTTTCTCGTCTTCTCTTTTCAGCATGCCGTGTGCGTTCTCGCGCAGTCCGCGTATTATGTTTACAATGTCGTTTCTCTCTTTTTTGGTAAAGAACAGTTTTTCAGCCATATCCTTCTTGTATGTTAAGGGCATTGCCGCCTGTTGGCGTCTGCCGTTGATGAATCTATCTTTAAATGTCCGGCTTTGGCTTGTCTTCCATGTTTCAGCATGCGTGCCGGCGTGTATGCTTACAGGTTAATAATGCCTTTGCACGGCAACTTTTCATGGTCTGCCGGAGTACATTGTTATGCAAACTTACACATTTTTCCTGATATTTTCGGATGTTCTTTCAAATAAATTAAATAATAAGGCATTTCTGACAATAAGTAATAACTTTTTAATATCTAAAGTTATGTTTTTTAAGAAAAAAACTATATATTTGTAACTGATTTACTGAAACCTTATAAAATTATAATACTTATGTTATCACCAGAAGACTTAAAGCAGATTGCCGAAAAAGGCATAACCGAAGAACAAGTAGCAACCCAACTCGAAGAGTTTAAAAAAGGCTTTCCTTTCCTGAAGCTCGAGGCAGCAGCAGGCATAGGCCGTGGCGTCATTGCTCCTGCCGACAGTGAGCGTGCCGACTATATCGCAAAGTGGGAAGCCTATAAGGCAGAAGGCAAGAAGATCGTAAAGTTTGTTCCTGCCAGTGGAGCTGCCAGCCGTATGTTCAAGGATATGTTCGCTTTTCTCGGCGCTGACTATGACGAACCGCGTACTGACTTCGAAAAGAAATTCTTCGACAACATAGAGAAGTTTGCTTTCTATGATGAGCTTAACGCAGCTTGCGTAAAGAATGAGGGCAAGGACATCGCAGCCCTTGTTGCTGCCGGCAACTACAAGGCTGTTGTTGCCAATATGCTCGAGTCTAGGGGCCTTAACTACGGACAGCTGCCTAAGGGCCTGCTGCTCTTCCACAGATATGAAGACGGCGTGCGCACTCCTCTCGAGGAGCATCTTGTTGAGGGAGCATTATATGCGTCAAGCGCAGGCGAGGCTAACGTTCACTTCACCGTAAGCCATGAGCATAAGGCTCTGTTTGAGAAGAAGGTGGCTGAGAAGAAAGACAAATATGTTGCCAAGTTCGGCATCAACTACAATATCTCTTTTTCTGAGCAGAAGCCCAGCACCGACACTATTGCCGCCAACCCGGACAACACTCCGTTCCGCAATGCCGACGGCTCTCTGTTGTTCCGTCCCGGAGGTCATGGTGCTCTCATCCAGAATCTTAACGACATCGACGCCGACGTAATCTTTGTAAAGAACATCGACAACGTTGTGCCCGACCGTCTTAAGAACGACACCGTAACCTACAAGCAGCTCATTGCCGGAATTCTTGTAACGTTGCAGGAAAAGGTGTTCAGCTATCTGCGCCTGCTCGACAGCGGTGAGTATAGCAATTCACAGATTGAAGAAATCATACGTTTCGTTCAGAACGATCTGTGCTGCCGCAAGCCAGACATCAAGAATCTTGAGGATGCCGACCTCGTTATCTATCTGCGCTCAAAGCTCAACCGTCCTATCCGTGTCTGCGGAGTTGTAAAGAACGTTGGCGAGCCGGGCGGAGGTCCGTTCCTTACCTACAATCAGGACGGCACCATCAGTCTGCAGATACTTGAGAGCAGTCAGATTGACAAGAGCAACACCGAATACATGAAGATGTTCACCGAGGGTACACACTTCAATCCCGTTGACCTCGTTTGTGCCGTTAAGAACTATAAGGGCGAGCCGTTCAATCTGCCAGACTATGTTGACAAGACAACAGGATTTATCAGCAGCAAGAGCAAGAACGGTAAGGAGCTGAAGGCTCTCGAGTTGCCGGGCTTGTGGAATGGTGCTATGAGCAATTGGAACACAGTGTTCGTTGAAGTTCCTCTGTCAACATTCAACCCCGTAAAGACCGTCAACGACCTTCTTCGCGAGCAGCATCAATAAGATAAAAATAGAGAATTGGGATTCTTTACATGCCCAATTCTCTATTTTTTATTATTATAGAATATATTTTTTGTTTATAATTAGCTACGCTGAACTGCGTTTCATAATTTATAAATAGCTAATGTTGAACTACGTTTCATAATTAGCTATGCTGAACTTCGCTTGCGCTTAGTGCCAATGTAAACAATAAGGCGGGCTGAAAATCACAATACATTTGGATTTTTCGTTTTTTCACTTTTAACTTTTCATTTTCGTAAGACGCACTACGTTGGCTATTGTGCCGGCTGATCTGTGCTTTCGAGGCGGGAGTTAAAGGAGTTAAAGTAGTTATCGCTCACTTAGGTGAGCTGGTAGTTAGAGTCATATGCCTTGTTGATTCTTTTCAATGTATTACTATCGATAATAATTAACATAGCGCACGCACTACGTTGCTATTGTACCGGCGGATCTGCGCTCCGCCGGAATTGAGTATAAGGATCTCCTGATCCGCTTAAAATACCGCTGTCTTACGAAGTGAATAATGAAAAATCTAATGATAATTTTGCATTAAAAATATAAAGTGATGTCAAATAGGAAGTAATCGGATCAAAGATCCTTATATTTAATTCCGGCGGAGCGCAGATCCGCCGGAACATTAGCTTTATTGGTTCTTATCGCAAGCACTACGCGAGTGAAAAATACAATTGACAATAATCGACGAAACGCACGCACTACGTTTGGTATTGTGCCGGCTGATTTGCAATCTGCCGGAATATAATATCAGGATCTTTGATCCGCTAAAAATACCGCTGCCTTATGAAGTGAATAATGAAAAATTTAATGCTATGTTTGCATTAAAAGTATAAGATGATGCTAAATAGGAAGTAATCGGATTAAATAAATCCTGATATTCATTTCCGGCAGATTAATTCTATTGATTGTCGGCTGCGCTCGGCATAACCAAATGAAATTTGCTTCTGCTCTCACTTGCACGACAATTGCAAATCAGCCGGCACATTAGTCTTGTTGCTACATAACCGGCGGCACGGGGCTAATGTTCTGTCGGATATGCTATCCGACAGCAAAAAATATAAGGATCTTTGATCCGAGACTCATACCTATTAATCAAAAAATAGGAAGTAATCGGATTAAAAAATTAGCTGCGCTGACCTTCGGTTCTGATATTCATTTCTGGCCGATTTTTCGCTGTGCTCAACAACTCGTGCAAATCAGCCGGCACATTAGCCTTGTTGGTTCTTATCGCACGCACTACGTTAGCATTTGGATTTTTCATTCTTCACTCTTAACTCTTCACTTCCGTCAGGCGTTTTTCACTTTTAATTTTTCATTTTTAATTAGCTAACGCTGAACTTCGTTTGCGCTTTGCGCCGGCTCTTCCTGATGCCATGTTTGATATATACAATATTCCGGTAGCTTTGTCCCTTGCATTAAATTCTATGTAGTAGATATCTTCAAGGTCGTAGCCGGATTTTGAAGAGTCCCAAGACATTGAGCCAGAGCCTTTGCCTACGGTTTTCAGTTCTTCTCTATAATATTTGTCGCCGTTTGCCGTTTTCACTTTACATGTAATGCCCAGTGTGTATGTGCCTTCCTTCTTTAAATTATAGTCAAGGTTGTAATACTTTGTCAGCGTAGGCGTAATGGTCAGTATATAATTCTTTCCCGGTGTCTCAACCGATGTCTCTTCATAATATATTATTTTGTTGCCCGTCTTGTGATACGGTCTTATGTAATATGTTGTGCCGCGTTTCAGCGTTGTTCCGCTGTTGCCGATAATCCGTGAAAAACCGTTCAGACATTCATCATTCTCATTCATCTTTATTATTGCGTTTTCAATAGTGGGTTTGGGTGATGTTCCAATGCAGAATCCTGTTTTGTCAGGCAGTCCTGTTGTGCTGTTTTTTGTCAGCCCCACGGCTATACATGGTCTTTCACCGTCCTGCACAAAGTTTACTTTTGTTTTCAGTGCCTTTGATGTTACCACGTTTTCAGAGCTGCCTTCGCCATCTCCGTCATCGTTACCTTCACTGTTGCCTATGCAGATGTCAATCAGAGTCTTGTCTGGCAGTTCATCGCTGTCAATTTTGAAATACCACAGGTCATCTTTCTTTACCGTTGTCAGCAGACCGTTAACAAGCGTCTTATATTGCGTTGTAACCTTGGCATATCCCTGGTTTCCCGACACAAAGTTAAGTTCCATGTCATATTGGTGCCATGGGTCGCTCCATCCTTCAGGGTCTGGCGATGCCTGATAATACATCACCGTCATGCTTACCATCGCCTTGCTCTGGCTCGTCTTTACGTATGCATATTTCGTTACGCCTATCATCTGCACAGCCGAATAGCTCAGCACGTTTGGCGTACCTTGCTTGTCTACATACAATGCCATGGCCCTGTATAGTTTTCCTTCATATTCATAATAGAACTTCAGTTCGTGTCCGTTCAGGTTTTCTAAAGCCATGTCCTCATATGTTCCGTCTGTAGTGCCGTCTTCGTCGCTGTCACTTCCGCATCCTGTTGTGCATAATGCCACGCACACCATCATCATGTACGTAATAAGTTTTGATGTAAATTCTTTCATGGTGTTTTTCTTATATTCCACGTTTTATCGTGGGTTATCATTCTCTTTAATAATTCTTACAAAACATTTTTTGCAAAGATAATGTCTGTTTGTTCGTCAATGACGATTTTGTCGTTTAATTTATGTTAAATGTCTACATATAGGCATATTTTCCAGTTGACCATAAATCGTCAGTTTGTATACAGTCGCTTTTTATTTGCTTATGTCTTTGCTTTTTTTCCTGAAAAGCTATATATTTGCATTGCTTAAAAAATAATTAACCTAAATCAAATGTTATGAACGCTTACAGCTATTCTTGCCGCACATTCATGTCCGTTTCGTCTCTCATGTCATCTTTGCGCCCTTCACGCATGCCCTTGCGCCTTGCCTTATTCTTTGTCTTGCTGTCATTCTCGTCTCAGCTCCGTTCCGCTTTGCCCGAGCGTACCGCAGCTAACGTCAGTAAGTATGCAGACATTTGCAAGCGCAACATCTATAAGGAGATGCGCGGAATGTATCGCGAGGCTGGCGGCTCACTTAAATATAAGTTTCTTGCTCCCGGCAGCAGTCAGTATCTCGACATGCTTTGGGACTGGGACTCATGGCTCAGCAACGTGGCTCTCAGGCAGATTCTTCTCGACAACGGCACGCCTAAAGACAGCATTCAGGCTCTCGACTATGAGCGTGGCTGTGTGCTCAATTCGTTGAGCTATTGCGGCATGGACGGCTGGATACCTATATGGATAGAGCGCAACGCACCTTCACGCGAAGAGATGCTCAAGAAGCGTAATCCCTGGAAGTCGAATATGCACAAGCCAACGCTGGCTCAGCATGCAGCCTTTATCGTCAGGACAATGAACGGAGATGCTGAGTGGCTGCGCGACGATTTCTATTATTTGCAGGCCTTTGTGTCTAAATATATGAACTTCCACCGCCATAAGGCTACAGGTCTTCTTTATTGGGAAACTGATGAGGCTATAGGCGTAGACAACGATCCCAGCACGTTTTATCGTCCCCACGAAAGTTCCGGCTCAATATTCCTCAACGCCCTTATGTATAAGGAACTGCAGGCCATGGCCTACATCGCCCGATGTCTCAGTTTGGGCGAGATAGCGGCTCAGTATGATAAAGAGGCAGCCGACTTGAAGTCGAAGATACAGGAACACTGTTGGGACCCGCGCGACAAGTTTTATTACAGCGTCGACCTCAATTTGTTGCCTGTCGAGAAGCCGGCCATCAGCGGTCTTAATCCCGGCGACCTCTATCTGCATGTCGGTCAGCCGCGTAATTACGACTGCCTTATCCAACGTTTCAGTGTGTGGAGTGGCTTTATGTCCATGTGGGCAGGCATAGCTACGCCGTCTCAGGCAGCCGACATAGTCCGTCTTCATTATCGTGACACCACGTCGTTCAATGCCCCTGCCGGCATCCGTTCACTGTCTCCGTTAGAGAAGATGTATAATCTTCGTGCCAGCGGTAATCCTTCGTCATGGCAGGGACCAATATGGATTAATGTCAACTACCTCGTCTTCCGTGGTCTTCTTAACTATGGCTACACCGCTGAAGCTCGTGAGCTGGCTGAAAAGACCATTATCCTGCTTGGCCGCGACTTTGAGCGCTTCGGTGCGTTACATGAGTATTACCTGCCTGAAAACGGAGAGCCGGTGCTCAATAAAGGCTTCCAGAATTGGAACTTCTTAGTCTTAAACATGATAGCCTGGCTAGAAGGCCGCCCCACCATTTCTGAGTTTTAATCGTATAGCATAATAAGTGAAGAGCAGGCGCAAAAGTGCAATTAAAGAGTGAAAAATTAAAAGTGAAAAAACGAATGACAAGCTAGCATAAGACTTTGGAGTTAAAGTAGTTACAGGAGTTATCGCTCACTTAGGTGAGCTAGTAGTTAGAGTCAAATGCCTTGTTGATTCTTTTCAATGTAATACAATTGACAATAATCGACGAAGCGCACGCACTACGTTTGGTAATGTTCCGGCTGATTTGCAATCTGCCGGAATTGAGTATAAGGATCTCCTGATCCGCTAAAAGTACCGCTGCCTTATGAAGTGAGTAATAAAAAATCTAATGATAATTTTGCATTAAAAGTATAAGATGATGCTAAATAGGAAGTAATCGGATCAAAAATTAGCTACGCTGACCTTCGGTTCTTATATTTAATTCCGGCGGAGCGCAGATCCGCCGGTACAATAGCATATTTAAGAATAGGAAGTAATCGGATTAAATAAATCCTGATATTCATTTCCGGCCGATTGCAAATCAGCCGGCACATTAGCTTTGTTGGTTCTTGTCGCACGAACTACGTTAGCATTTGGATTTTTCACTCTTAAATCCCCGTGGGGAGGCTTTTGTTACTCCATTAGCCTTGTTGGTCCTTGTCGCAAGCACTATGCGAAATTATGATAAGAATACACAAAGCATATGACTTTAACTCCTTTAACTACTCTAACTCCTTTAACTACCGAGAAACAAAAGCCTCCCCACGGGGGGATCTGCGCTCCGCCGGAATTGAGTATAAGGATCTCCTGATCCGCTAAAAATACCGCTGTCTTATGAGATCCGCTAAAGTACCGCTATATTATGAAAGTGAATAATGAAAAACGAAGTTCGACGTTAGTCAATTCAATATTTTACTACAAGAAATAGGAAGTAATCGGATCATAGATCCTTATATTTAATTCCGGCCGATTGCAAATCAGCCGGCACATTAGCCTTGTTGGTCCTTGTCGCAAGCACTATGCGAAATTATGATAAGAATCCACAAAGCATATGACTTTAACTCCTTTAACTACTCTAACTCCTTTAACTACCGAGAAACAAAAACCTCCCCACGGGGGAGGTTTGGTGGGGCTTTCACTTCCTCCTTGTAATCACCTTTCCCGGTATCACGGTCAGTTTCATGGTGCCGTTTTCTTCTATTGCCACTTTCATATATCTGGCCTTTTCCACCACCTTTCCGTCAACTTCCATTACGCCCCATTGTCTCGGACTGTCCTCAAAGGCACAGAGCTTGCCTATCGGCGGCATTATCATTCTGTATTTCGGCGGCACTACTACTCTGTCGCCCGACTTCAGTCCCCATTTCGTTCCGCTCTTAAATGGTTGTGCGTCGGTTATCCTTTCCAGTCTTTTCAGCCTTTGTTCCTGTTCCTCTTGTTCCTTTCTCAGTCTCTTTTCCGCAGCCCTTGCGCAGGCTTCCGTCTTCAGTCTTTTTAGCAGGGCTTCCATGCCGTCCTTTCCGTCTATCCGTTCAGGTGTCATGCCTTTAGCCATGTGATAGAAGCGTCCTTCATTGTCAGCCGCAATAATACTTCCGTCAGCCAGTTTGCCGCAACACCAGTATGCCCTTTCCTCGTCACCTTCTATCACGCATGCCGATGTCTCGTTGCCTGTGCTAAGCGTCAGCGCAGCCTTGCGGCACGTCTCCGGCACGTTGCTGTCAGGTATTTCCAGATAAAAGCCGCGCCATGCCAGTTCGCCGCGTCCTATGCCCTGAGCGTTCACATACACATCCTTAGTCCTGCTGTATAGCGTTCTGCCCATCTTCAGCATCTCCACGCCTCCGAATACCATCACCTCCGGCTTCTCCCTGTACAGTCTGTTTGTCCTTATGTCAATATAAAACGTCTTGCATCCGTTGTCTTTCACCTCAACGAAGTCGTTCTTCACAAACCTCATGCCGCTGTATCTGTCTATTCTCATCATCACATTACCGTCGCCGTCAACCACGCCAACGCGCATGTCGCCGAATCTCACAGCAGCCATGTTGTCCTTTATGTCAAACACCTTCGCATATTGTGCCTTCGCCGTTATCTTCCTGCCGCGTTTCAGGCCCCATGTTCCGCTCCGTTTGTCCTTGTATGCCGTCAGTGCCTTAGCCTCCGTCTCGTCTCCGTCTTTGGCTTTCTCTATATATGTCAGCAGCCTTTCGTGGTTCATCACCACTTCCATCTCGTCCTGTCCTATAGCCTCTTCGTCAGCTGTCCGTGCCGTCGCAGCCAGTTGCCTGCCACGCCTTTCCGTCTCTGCCTTTCCCGTCATCCTGCCTTCAAACATAGCCTGCCAGTCGCGTTCCCTTGTCGGCAGTCCGAACACACGATACAGCCCCACGTTGTCTATCAGCATGCACGCATCCTTGCCCTTGCTCATTCTCAGTCCGCGGCCAACCTGCTGCAGATATTTAGCCAGCGACAGGGTAGGGCGGCCCATCTGCACAAACTCCACGTCAGGACAGTCGAAGCCCTCGCTGAACACGTCAACGTTCACCATCACCTTTATCCTTCCCGCCTTAAAGTCGTCCACCAAGGCTTTACGTGTAGCCCGCGGCGTCCTGCTGTCTATCGCCACCGCCTTCACGCCCCGTCTGCTGTAGTATTCCGCAATGTTTCTGGCGTGTTCAATGCTTATGGCGTACACTATGCCCTTTTTGCCGTCGGCATAGCGCTTCATGGCGTCATACAGCCTTTCGATGCTCGTCTGCCTGTTCAGCTTCTCGTTCATCTCCTTTATCTGGTAGTCGCCGTCGGTGCCCCGTCTTTTCAGTTCGTTTATCAGTCTCTGCTCCTCGCTCTCACGTCTTATCGACACATAGTCGAACACCGACAGATAGCTGCGTCTTACAAACTCCGCAATGCTCCATCCCGATATCAGCTTGTCAAACAGATCCGTAAATCCCTTGCCGTTCATTCTGCATGGCGTGGCCGTCATTCCCAGCTTCTTAGCCTCCGGGTATCTTCGCCACAGTTCGGCGTATGTGTCAGCCAGCGCATGGTGAGCTTCGTCTATCACTATCAGACTCGGCATCTCGTCCTTCACGTCCTCCCAGTGCCTCGCCAGCCATTGTATCGACAACACGTGGATCTTACTGGCGTAAGACAATTGAGAATTGATAATGGATAATGGAAAATTATGATTTGCCTTGTGCTTATTTATAGGCGTTGAACAACGTTTGCCACAATCTAATTGTGAAACATCGTTCGGTTTAACCCAATTATGAAACGTCGTTCGGTTTCCCCCAATTATGAAACGTAGTTCAGCGTTAGCTAATTGTGAAACATCGTTCGGTTTACCCCAATTATGCCTTATGAAACGTAGTTCAGTGTTAGCTAATTGTGAAACATTGTTCGGTTTACCCCAATTGTGAAACGTCGTTCGGTTTAACCCAATTATAAATTGTGAATTATGAAACGTCGTTCGGTTTAACCCAATTATGAATTGATTTACCGTTTCCTTAATCTGTTCCACCAGTTCCCGTCTGTGCGCAACAATCCACACGCTACGCGTCCGTCCTGTCGTTTCGTTTTTAGTGTTTAGTTCTTCATTCACGAGTGCAGCCAATACTCTCGTCTTGCCGGTGCCTGTAGGCATCTGCACCATCACGCTCTTGCATCTTTGCCATTCGTCAATGATGCGAGCCATTATGTCCGTCTGATAGTCGCGTAAGTAAGCCACAGATTATGGAAATGGTTGTTAGAAGTTAAAGGAGTTAAAGTAGTTACAGGAGTTAGAGTCAAATGCTTTGTAGATTATTATCATGACTTCACATAGTGCTTGCGACAATGACCAACAAGACTATTGTACCGGCGGATCTGCACGAGTTGTTGAGCACAGCGAAAAATCTGCCGGAATTGAGTATAAGGATCTATGATCCGATTACTTCCTATTTGACATCACCTCATACTTTTAATGCAAACTTAGCATTAGATTTTTCATTACTCACTTCATAAGGAAGCGGTATTTTTAGCGGATCATAGATCCTTATATTCAATTCCGGCGGAGCGCAGATCCGCCGGAACATTAAAATCTAATGCTAATGTAGTGCTCACTTCCGGCAGATTACAAATCAGCCGGCACAATAGCAACGTAGTGCTTGCGATAAGAATCAACAATGCATATGACTCTAATTACTAGCTCACCTTAGTGAGCGATAACTTCTGTAACTACTTTAACTCCCGACTCGAAAGCACAAATCCGCCGGCACAATAGCAACGTAGTGCGTCTTACGAAAGTGAAAAGTTAAAAGTGAAAAACGAAAAATCCAAATGTATTGTGGTTTCTACTTGTAAACACTACGTTTGCAATTGGATTTTTCACTCTTAACTCTTCGTTCTTCACTTAAAAATGCTCCTTTAACTACCAATAATATTAGCGCATGTTTTTTCACTTAAACTTTTATCCTTTTGTTGCGATGTTCCACAAGAACAGAGTGTTGCCTATAATATATCTTCTCCACATTCTTTTAGGCTCTTTCAGCAGTCTGTATGCCCATTCCAGTCCATGCTCCTGCCACCACATCGGCGCACGTGCCACAGTGCCGGCAAAGAAGTCAAACACTGCGCCTATCGTTCCTACGTGGCAGTGTATGTTAAGCTCGTTCCAGTGCGAGTAAGTCCATTTCTCCTGTTTCGGTGCCGTCATGCCTATCCACAGCAAGTCGGGGTTAGCCTTGTTTATAGCCTCTATTATGGCGTCGTTGTCTTCTTTGCTGAACTCTGGCTTATATGGTGGCGAATACGTCTCCACTGTTATGTTAGGATAGTCCACGGCAGCCCTTTTCTTTATCAGGCTCAGCACCTTTTCGCTGCTGCCCATAAAGAAGCACTTACCGCCCTTGCGGTTCAGCTTGTCCATCTCAAACACAAACAGATCCCATCCGGCTATGCGCTCTTTGGGCTGCGACTTAGCCTTCAGCCATTTGCATGCCTTCACTATGCTCACTCCGTCAGGAATAAGCACATCGCCTTTTGTCAGGGCCTCTGCAAACAGCTTGTCCTTCAGGGCGGTGTTATAAGAGTGAGCGTTAATTGTGTTTATCAGCAGTTTGCCCTCAGGCAACTTGCCAAGTGCATCTCTGCTCTCCTGTATAGAGAGTGTCTTTAGTCTTATCATAGTGTTTATTTGTTATGCTATTCTAGTTTTACATTTTATCCCTCTGACAGTAGGGACATACCACGGTGTGTCCTAATGTAACGTCGTGATTAATAATAAGTTATCTGTTCAAGTTTCGTATTTGCGAAACTTGAAAGTGAAGATATGTCGTGTGATGACAATAAAATTCAAAAAGCAGCGTTTTTAAATCCAAACAGCCATTAGAATTTATTTCGTAGCCAAGCACAAGCACGAAACTCTGTCAAAGTCTCACACAACATGAAAAAGTTCTACATCGATAAAGTATATAATGCGTATGTAGGTCTTGATGCCAAACAGCGTAAGGACCTTATTCGTCAATTAAATTCGCTTGATATACCTGTAACAAAGATTGAAGCCTATACCTATCCTGAGGCTCCCGGCATCAGGCATCTTTTCTTTTATCTAAAAGGCAACAAACAGCCAGTGCCTTATTTCCTTTTAGAGGAAGAACAATTAGAAAAGATACAAGAACAAATTTATTCTTACTTAAAATAACTTGTTCATCCAATCATTTCTTGATACAAGCTGCCAATTTGATTATTTATTGTATCAATGTTAAATGTTGTATTGGCAAGGTTTACAGATTCTTTTATAATCTTGTTTCTTAACTCATTGTCGTCAATAAGCCTTTGCATGTTTTCTGCCAATTTATCTATGTCTCCAGCATTAAACAGCAGCATGTTTTCACCATCTATAGCGATGTCAGGAATGCCGCCTACAGGAGTTGTTATCACTGGCAGTCCGTAAGCCCATGCATCAAGCACAGCCATTGGGAACCCTTCTGCATAACTAGGCAGACAGAAAATCTCTGATTCTTTAAAAGCCTTGTCTTTTGCATCACCGCTAACCCAGCCTAAGAATACGGTTTGACTTTCTATTCCTAAGTTTTTAGCCAGTTCTTCGCCTTGCTTAACTTCACCATTTCCGGCAAAAACTATTTTCCAGTCAGGATATTTATTTGCTATTTTGGCAAATGCTTTTATCATATCGGCATATCCTTTTCTGGCATTTACTGTTCCTGCATATAATATCTGTTTTTTCTTCTGATATGTCTTGTCAGACACCTCAGATGTACATGGATTATAAACAACCCTTACTTTGTCTCCTAAATCAAAAGCGTCATTAACATACTTCTTCCATAATTGCGATAACACTATCACGCAATCAGCTTTACCAAACAGATATTTGTAAACTCCTTTATGTTTGCTGTTAATTGTTGTGTCAGGCGAAAAAGCATGAAAGTGCACAATTACTTTCTTGCCAAACAGTTTAGCAAAAGGCATAAACAGACATTTCCTTATAGCTGAAGGTGGTTCACTCATGTGTATGTGCACCAAATTACAAAACGGAAGCAAACATATAAACGTGAGCCAGCCTTTTATCAGATATAAGATTTTCCATCCGGCACCTTTGTCTATATGTGTTTCTATCCATTTGCAATGATATTCTTGCCACTGCTTGCCTTTTTTATGGGCATTAACCACGGATGTTATACCACCGCGGGTTTTGTGGGAGGTTGAAATGACTAGAATTTTGTACATTTTTCTATATTTGATTTTAATAGATTTAATGAGTCATTTCTGAAGATATTTACAAGATTATTAATTGCTTTATAATCAATAGGTTGGCTGATTTCTGTATATATGTCTGATTTATACAACCTACTAGTAAGATTAAACTTTTCTAAAAGACTATCAATTCTTGAATGAGTTGATCCAGATGTTTTTGGACACACACGATAAAATGTTAGAAACTTTTTCTCTAACATTATACTAAAAATTGTCCCATGAAATGAATCTGTTAGCACAAAAGTTGCATTATTTAATAAATTAACAAAATCACGAGGCGAAACGTTGTATGGTGCATAATCACCAAAAGTATCGTCCATGGTTATATATTTATCTACATGCCTCATCATAACAATCTTATATCCTGTTTTATGTGACAATTCATTTGCGTATTTTCGAATTTCCTTACGTTCTCCAAGATAATAGCAGAATATGTAAGGCTCATTTATTTTTATAGTTGACGATTTGGAAAAATCTAACCATTCTTCTTTGGTCAGTAACATTGTTGGATCACATACAAAATCAGCTTTTCTAGTCGTAAGTTCATATACAATTTCAACACCTCTTTGTTCTCTTACACTAATCCAATTGAAACGTTTAAGATAATATTCTGTTCCTTTTATTTGATGTGATGGTATCGTGGATACACCGAAACTTGCGGCATATGCTATTTTGGGAATATTGTCATCAACAAACATTAGATTATAAAATCCTGATGCAAATCCCATAGGATGCCATAGTTGGTCACTACCAACCATACATATGTCATAGTTTTTTGATCCATTCTGAAGATTTTCATATCCATCATAATAGTCACATATTGGCTCAAATATTTTGTCTTTGAAATCTTCAACAGCTTTATTTCTTATCGTGTTATTATTTTTATAATTCTTTAGAAAAATACCTTTTATCTTTTTATTAATGCGAATTAAAAATTCACTTTTACCTCCGCTTCTTAGATAATTTGGTAAAGCGAATAATGTTGATATAAATCCTCGATGTTTATTATATCTAATAATACGGACATTGTAACCAAAGTCTTGTAGAACTTTAACAGTAGCATATGCTTGAAGAGATGTTCCGTAATTATTGTGATTACGTTTTCTTACAGCTAGAACGCAACCGATTTTTATAGGATTATTCATTTTATTAACTTTTATATTAAATACTACAAATTGACTAGTTTAAATTTCTAACAATAGATTATTCTAAAGATTAATTCTTTTTTGTCTTATTTAATCTATTTTATTTAAGATTTTTTGTATCTTTCTTTATATATTTAATCAGCCACCATAATTTTTTGTGTGAACCTATAAATTGTTGAATTCTTGTATGTGCATAATTTATCAGAGTCTTTATATTTGGTCTCCTTAAATAATCAACATCATATACAGGAACAACTCTACCTAGTATTTTATTTAGATTTATAAATTCTCCATTCTGTCCTTTCTTTTTATAAACCATTTTCTGAGAACTATTTAATGTTTCTGCTGAAATTTCATTCAGAGTAACAGCACCTTCACGTTCTGCTTGTTTCAGTAATTCTATCCATTTCTGTTTCCTGACGATTAAAGAGTTAATTCCTATTTTGTCTTGAATGTAAGGCTCAACATGTATATCTCCAAAACAAACGTCACCTAATTCTCCATAATGGTCTATACAGAATAAGCATCTTTTGGGAACAAAAATACTTCTTAGTGGATGATAATAGCTCTGATATCTTTCAATAGTTTTATGCCCATTATTTTCTAATGCGACCATAGAACCGAGACATCCTTCATCTCTATAAGCAAAATATTTTAGATTTTCTTTCTTTATATTCCTTTCTTTGAATACATGTTCTGTAAGATAGAAAGTTCTTCCTGATGAACAATATATGGCAAAATAGCCTGCTATTTTTTCTCTAAATTTCCGGTCTATTAATTCTAATTTTCTAAAGCCTTGAATATGGCATGGTAATCCTACAATGACGTATCTTGATCCTGCTTCCTGTTTAATTGCTTGTGCCATACCATGAAGCGAAACAGGTGCATATTTGCTGCTCTTTCCACGTAAAACTTCCTCACGATTCTGAGCTATATAAGAACGTACAAGAAGTTCATTTTGTGGATCAAATGCAGTAATAACAGCTCCATCTATATATCCTTTCTCTAATAAAAATATCAACAACTGACTTAGCGTGCCACCTGATGCACTGTGATATCTAATATCGTAATCATTACTATGTCCTACAAAGCATTTTAAATAACGACCAATCCACTTGTCAGACACAGTATCTGAATCTATAAATTGTTCTTTAGCAATACGTCTTAAATCAATTCCCAATCCTGGACAAACATCATAACAGCGATGGCAACCTTTATCGTTTTTGCATTTTGAATTATCAATTTGTGGTATAAAACGTCCTTTACTGATAATTATATTTATTGCATTATGCGGACAGGCGGATTGGCATACACCACAGCCTGTACATAGATTATTTTTTACAGTTTTGTTTATATTATTTATCATCATCAAATTTTTCTTATAAGGTGTTTATTAGTATTAATTTTATCACTCCATGATGACTTGTTTAAAATAATCTATATAACGTTGGGCTACACTTTCTTCTGTACTCATTTCTTTTACTTTCTTACAGTTCTTTTTCAAATTAGAATATTGCTCTGATGATAGTGAAGATATGTGTCTAAGTGCATTTTCTATATCCCCATGTTTATATAATATAGCTGAATCATCTGTATATGTTTCCATAAAATAGCCAAAACGAGGTGCAAGAATTGGCAATTCGTAAGCAATAGCTGTTGCAAGAGGACCTGATTGAGTCGCATCTCTATAAGGTAAAGCTAAAAAATGATGTGATGACATTAAATCTGGAATTTCACTATTTTCGATGAAACGAATTTGTAAATTATAAATTTCATTTGTCCGAATAAAACTTTTACATATATCCCAATAATCCCCTTTTCCTGCTATTGTGAGTGATAAATTATTAATGCCCTGGGTACGAAGTTTCTCCAATGCTTCAATTAGAATATCTAGTCCTTTATATAAATTTATGCTACCAAAAAACAGTAATTTGAAACCATTTGAAATATGTGGAATCTTAAGCTGAGAAGGACCATAATATTTATAGCTCATTCCTACCATTTCAGATTCAATACCATACGAATCCAATAGTAGATCATGTTGGCTTTTTGATAATGTAGTATGGTATTTGTGGTATTTTATGGTATAATATAACGTATATTTCATAAAAAGTCTGCTAAAGCTAAATTGTAATGAATGCATTTTCGCATCATGGATTCCCAAAACAACTTTTTTACAATTACAATGAGTCTTAAGTAATAATAACCAATATGGAGACTTTAAACTATGAAATATAAGACTAGGGTTGATTTGGTTTATTTCATTTATAACATTTGCATAAAACTTTAAATTACGAGGATCACGGAGCCTGTATTTAGATATAACTAAATGCAATTCAATTCCATGTTTTTCTGAATACATTTGTGCTTGTTCTATAGTCAAATGCATTTTTTTATTAGGTTCGTAAATATAAAACCATATTACATGGAATTCTTTAGTCAGATGATGCAAAACAGTACAGTCTGTATCAATAAAACTGTCGGGGTTGAGATATACAATTGTTTCCTTTTTCATCATAATTTATGTCTTTGAAATTTTATTTCAGTAATTATTGTGTAATAGATAAATCTACTTCATTACATAAATACATTAATATCATATTTTTATGAATTAAATATGATGCAATACATTTGTTTGTGTCAAATGTTCAAGATTCAATTATACTATAAATTCTATTATAGATAGTAATGCATTATTTTTATTCTCTTCAATTTTCAAAGACTTTTTTACTCCTGCATTTATTCCTGCTTCAACATCTCTGTCACTATCTCCAATCATATAAGATTGACTAAGGTCTATGTTAAAGTCTTTAGCTGCTTGTTGCAATAATCCCGGTTTGGGCTTCCTGCAATTGCAGTTACATTTATATTCAGGTCTTTCACCTTCAAATCCTTTATCTGTATGGTGAGGACATACATATATAGCATCAACAAAGGCCCCTTCTTTTCCTAGCTCGGTTTCCATCTTATCATGAATAGTCTGCAATTCTTCAAAGCTGCAGTCTCCTCGTGCAATAACAGGCTGATTGGTTACTACTATGGCTAAATATCCTGACTTATTTATTTTCTTTATAGCTTCGGCGGCTCCGGGTATCAGTTCAAATTGTTCGGGCTTTGTTAGAAAGCCAACCATCTTGTTTATTGTTCCGTCCCTGTCTAGGAAGATTGCTTTTTGCTTATTTTTAAGATTACGTCTGTGTACTAGTCCGCTTTCTATGTCTTTCTCTGTTTCATAGAATCTATCAGGTGTGCCCATGTCCTTGATGTATTCAGGCGTATCGTATGCATAAATTCTTCCGCTTTTAATGTTCGGTTTCAATACATCACGGTCTAAATCTATTTTATCAGGAGTTTCAGGATGTCTTGGGACAAAATTTTTCATTGTCTCCTTTAATAATTCTGGAGATATAAGTTCTATGCCGGCATTAACTCTGTTTTTATAATACAGGCGTTCATCTTCTTTGGTCATCCATCTGATAACCCTGTGAGTATCTTCTGGCATGCCTCCTAATTCACGTGGAGGTACAATTTCTGTAACAAGAAGAGAACTGTCATATGGATGTCCGTTAGGATGAGATATCAGGCTTGCCCATGCCTTATGAGATTTGTGGAACTCTATAAAGCGGTTAAAGTCAACATCTATTATTACATCTCCACAAAGCAACAGAAAATCTTCGGTAAGTTGTGGCATTTTGAATAAAGCGCCAGCTGTTCCGAGTGGATGATCTTCAATGAAATACTCAATGTTTACGCCAAATTTACTTCCGTCACCGAAATAATCTTTTATGACGTCACCTAAATAGCCTATAACTAATATGATATCTGTCAATCCGCAAGCTTTTAAATTTTCGATCTGATGTTCCAATATAGGCTTGCCGCATATTTTAATCATTGGTTTGGGCACATCGTTTGCAACAGAAGCAATACGTGTTCCCTTACCTCCTGCCATAATTACTGCTTTCATATTTCTAATTCTATTCTAATTAAAAAAATCTATCCTCCAACATAAGACACAAGCAATGATAAACAGGAAGATGAAGTTCCTGTATCATGAATGTTTCGGTTTCAGGCACCTGTATACATATATCTGCCATTGCAGAAAGTTTGCTGTCTTTAGCACCAGTAAGTCCTACTACTTTCATTCCTTTTGCTTTTGCAACAGTTGCTGCAAATAATACATTCTTACTGTTGCCTGACGTAGAAATACCCATGAATACATCTCCTTTACATCCAAAACCGTTCACTTGTTGGGCAAAGCACAGCAGAGGTTCACAGTCGTTCATGTATGCTGTGGTAAGAGCCTGATGTCCGTCTAGAGCAATGGCCGGTAAAGACCCTTGAAGGTTCTCGCTAAGTATTTTGCCCAGTTCCTCGTTTGCGTCTTTCAATGCATTACAATAGTGTTCATCAAGTTTTCTTGCTTTTTTGAAACCCTTCATCAGTTCACCTACAATATGTTCAGAGTCAGCTGCCGAACCGCCGTTTCCGGCAATAAGCAGCTTACCTGAATTTTTATATGATTCTTCCAATATTTCGTAGGCTTGGATTATAGATTCTTTACAAGAACTTAATTGTGGATATCTTTCTATAAGCAAGTCTATATGTTTGTTGAGTTTTTGTTCCATCATATTAATTATTTATATTCAACATTTTTTATTGACGACACTTTGTCTGTAGAATAAATTTTCCAACCATGTGCACCACCGTCACTAAATTGGAATGGCATAACAAAGCCGTTGAGTTTCTTTAATGCCATTTCAACTTCTTTTTTCTTGGTAGGCTCAACAACAAACATTATAAAGCCTCCTCCTCCGGCTCCTGATACCTTTCCTGCTTTAGCTCCTGCTGCCATTGCCACATCCATAGCCTCTTGTATCATCGGGTTGGTTATGTTGTTTGCCATTTTCTTTTTGTTTTCCCAACCTTCACGTATAATATCGGCAAAACCATCTATATCTCCTTTTAATATTGCTAATTTCATATCCTTTGCACTTTGCTTAATTTTGTGCATGGCTTCTATCGCATCGTTTGCTCCTTCTGATGTGTTCTTCTTCTGCTCTTCAATAATGGCAGCACTGCTGCGTGATTTACCTGTAAAGAACAAAAGCATGCTGGCTTCAAGTTCGTCAATAATCCAACGTTTAATTTTTAAAGGATTAACAATAACTATGTCGTTCTGCAAGAACTCCATATAGTTAAATCCACCAAATGCTGCAGCATATTGATCCTGTTTACCACCAGACAAACCTAAGTCTATTCGTTCAATCTCATAAGCCAATCGAGCTATCTCATAATCTCCTAGTGGAAGATTGAGCCACTCTACAAATGCTTTAAGTATACAAACAACCATTGTAGATGAAGTGCCAAGACCAGAACCTGCAGGAGCATCGTTATAGGTTGTAACTTTAAACGACAAGGCATCTAGTCCAAAATCTTTTATGATTCTATTGTAAACACCTTTAATTAGGCTTGCTTCACCATCTATCTCCAGTGTTTTTGATTTTGGATAACTTTTAAAGCAGTTGGCATCATACGCATTTATTGTTATTGAATTATCATCTGTTTCTTCAATTGTACAATATGCGTACAAATTAATCGTTGCATTTAAAATCAGTCCACCATAAATGTCACTATATGGTGACACGTCAGATCCGCCTCCGGCAAGACCAAGACGGAGTGGTGCTTTACTACGAATTATCATATATATATTATTTTAAAAGCATTCAATATTAAAAGGTAATAACTTTATATATTTAATTATTTATATTATTACTGTTAAATATTCTTGAATAATTTCTTAAAACATCATTATGTTTTATATTATAAAATTTAGACGCTTTTATACGATATTCATCCACTTCTGTAGTTGCATAAATTAAGGATTTATATAACGATTTCATATCTAAATCTATTTCCTTGCCGAAAAATTGATTATTTCTAACACCAAAACGAGTACCAAATTTTTCTAATCCAGCTTCATGCAATAAACTTTCACTTTTGTAATCATAATTTATTGCAACGATAGGAAGATTATTTTTTACGGCTAGTAAAATACTATGAAATCTCATACAAAAGCCTAATTGGTATTGACTAATAATTTTATCTATATCTTTTATGTTATAATCAATGTTTCGTTGGAGTATTTTATCATTTGAATTGATTATATTTTGTATGTCAGAGATTAATTTATTATCATACTCTTCATAAAATGGAAGATATTCAATGATAAAACCTTTATTTTTAATAGTATAAATAACTTCGCAAATATTTTTTAAAAATAGATTATAACGTTCTCTGAAATGTGGGATTAATTTTTCTTTTTCGCTAAAAGGATTTGCTAAACAAACAACACACTTTTTGTTTAAATTATGTTCATTTGTATAATGTTTTTCATTCCCCCAATATAAGTCACCACAGTTTACGACATCTTTACGAATTCTTCTTATAAAATTTGCAGATATATCGTCTCTGACAGAACAATAATATAATTGTTTTATAAACAGTTTAAAGAATAAAGATTTAGGTTTAGGAACTATGCCACATCCATTAACAACAACTTTCTTACAACGTAGTCTCAATAAAAGGAAACGTAGATAATCCTTAAATCCATATTCTATGCTAGGAAATTGGCCTCCTCCTCCATAAATTAAATATTCATATTGCCTACGATATAAGTCCTTATAATTAGTGACAAGTTTAAAATCTCTATATTTTACATATTCTTTTAATATGTCATTTTTTAATTTAGAAGTTTTTATATAGATATTAAATTCTTTCGGAATTTTTGATAAGGCTTCTAATAATAAAAGATCATCACCAAGATTATTTTGTCCAAAGAAGCCACATAATAATATATTTTTCATTTTTTATTTTTATGCATCCATGCTTTTGCTTTTATCGCTTCAAAAGCTGACAATATTATTATTGATAAAGATATTTCAATTTCTTTTTTCAACTTATACCATTTGAAGATGCCTTCAAAGATACCGTTTTTTATCATATCAGATTTTATTTCAAGAATCTGTTTCTTCATAATGGTGTGTGTCAATTCATTAATTGCCATCATTTTAAAAATTTCGGAAACACGATCATTTACTTTGGTATTTGCCAATAATGATTGGCAACATTCTTTGTAGCCTTTTATAGATTGTAATTTGATTTTAGAATTTCCTGTACTACTTAGTGTTAAAGAATTTATTCTATATTGGAAAACTGGAACCTGAGTATTTGCAATACCTGCATGTGATGCTGCTATAAAAGAAGACAGATCATCGCTTCCCCATGCTAAAGGTAGGAAATAAAAACCTCCATCTTTCTTTAGTGTTTCCGTATGAAATAAATAATCACCGATAAAACTCAGACGCCCTTTCCATCTAGCGTATATGGCAGAAAACATACTTTCATAAACAGGTCTTCCTTCTTGCATTAAGATAGGTTTAGAATTTTCATCTATAATTTCTGTCCAACCATGGTATACTGCTAGATTTGGATAATCAGAAATAAGCTTACGATATTCACTTAAGCAGCATGGTAATAACTTATCATCATCACCCATGCATATAATATATTCTCCAGATGCATAGTTTAAACATATATTCCAATTATCAACAACATTTATTGCACCGCAATTTTTTTGATTAACAAAGTAATGAATGCGGGAGTCTGAAAATTGTTTTACAACAGAATCCAAATCTTCAGGAGAATGATCATTTACTATAATTAATTCGAAATCATCATCGGTTTGTGCTAAAACACTTTCTATAGCTTCTGCTAGAAATTTTCTTTTATATGCAGGAATTGTAACTGAAAATAAAGGTCTCATTTGAATCTACTTATTTTATTATCATTTTTTCGCCTCATTGTGTCTAATCCTATTAAATAAAGACATACTGTTGTTAAAACCATAAAATCTGATTTTATATACCATGCAGCCGCAATATTAGCAGGAATCATGAAAATGAACCATAAACGTACATAAGTCATGTCACTTGATATTTTTGCCCTTGCTCCTTTAATAAATATTATAATGAATATAACTAATCCTGACAATCCAAATATCTCAAACATTTGTGCATATCCTACGTCAGATGAAAAAATACGCATCTGTTCTTGTATATTACGAGCATACCATTTTCCGTATTCACTTGTAAGATGAGGTATACCTGTACCTAACATAAAAGTGAGCGGGTTCTTATGCCATTCTGTAAAATAAAATTTATATTCTTTTATTCTGATATCCTCTTCACCTGCCTTTTGGTTATCTACTTGTTGTTCTGTCTGATTTAACAATGTACCAACAATAGAATCATCTGATATATTGAACTTAGGTGTAAAAAAATATAATATAATACAAATAATTGCAGAAATACATATTATCTTCTTGTTATTCCAGACAAGATAGAAAAAACCTACAATAAATGTCCATAATATCAATTGTCTAGTAACTTGAAAGACAACAAAAATAAAAAATAAGATAGATGTAATTAACCATATATTCTTTTTGTTCTCTTTGAATCTATTTAAACATAAGAAGCAAGCTAAAATTAAATTTCCTCTACCGACAAAATTAATTCTTGCAATACCTCTCTCTGTAATTTCACCACTTGATGATGTTTCTCCAAATGTTATTGATGGAAAACTATAAAATGCATAAGACCACAATATAATATAAATAAGACCAAATAACAATATATAAATTTCAAGTATTTCTTTATTTGGCTTTGTTTTCCATAAATAAAAAAATATCAAGATTTGTAAAGCGCCTCTTGTATAGAGATTAAATGTTAAGAATATAGATTGACCTTTAAATATATAAGTCATTAAAATCGAACATAACGCAACAAAGAAAAAAGTTCTAACAATGTTGTAAAAAGGCAAATCATTTCGGTTGTTAGTCCAATATTTATATGTATAGAATAATAAAAATATTATTAAAATATTACATGATAGTTTTACAATAAATTGATTAAAAAAATGTCCACCATATAATTGATAAGCGAATAAGGTTATAAAACTAAAATGTATTAAAAAATTGTCTTTCTTTTTATTCCTTATATTTTTATACATAATATATATATGTTCTTAAGTACATGAAAGCTAAATTATTTGCGTTTAAAAAACAAATGTAGTTTTGATATTAATTGAATTAATATTTCATTTTTCAATACATATATATTGAAAAAAATAAAATAACAAAAAGCAAAAAATAGTCCAGCAATAGATTTGAGAGAAAGAACAGAATCAGATAGTAAAAAACAAATTAACACCAATGGTATATTCGAAATAATATGTTTCATTAGATTCTTGAAAGATAGTGAAAATCCAAATTGCCTTCTAAAATAGATTATTGAAAGTAGTAATATTGAAAATTCAGAACACACCCAACTAATAGATGATCCAATAGATTTAAAAGTAGGCGTTAAAATGATATTTAATGCTACGCCAACTACTGCTCCTATAATGCTTAATATAAGAATACTTTTTGATTCTTTGTTAGCCATTAGAAATTGTTGTATAATAATTTGTTCTAAAGCAACAACTATAAGTAATGACATGACAATTCTAAATGGAATGACAGCCCCTTCATATCCGTCTCCGGCAATAATTTTTATAATTAATGAAGAATAGAAATCACATATAATAATAATAGGTATACTTAATGAATAAACTAAATTAAATGTTCGTGCAGCAATATTTTTTAATTCTTGTATACTATGTGATGCCAATAATTCGCTTACTTTTGGAACCATTACAGCTGTAAATGCAGAAAATACACCCATTAACACACTATATAGTTTGGTTGCTGTTGTAAAAAATCCAACTTCATTATTATTAGATACAGAACCCAAAAAAATGACATTAAAACTCGTATACATTGATGTTAGTATTCTATATATTCCATAGCTAATTATAGCTGAAGTAAATAGTTTTAAATGAATATTATTTATAGAAAACTTAACAAATCTACGTGAATATCTACAGTTTAAATATGAATTAACAACAATTATCGCACACGTTAAGCCATAATAGATTAATGCATCATTTGGAGTATGTACAAATACGAAAATTGCAATTATGTATATTACTCTAACTATAATTGAACGTATTGTGATATAACGAAAATTTGATAATCCTTGAAATAGCCATTCTATAAGAAATGCACTGAATAATAATTTTAAAATACCAACTAATAGAAAAGGCTTATATTGTTCAAAAAAATTAACAGTATATGTTAATATTATTAATGTAATAATACTAACAATAGTAAGAATCACGTTAAAACTTATTAAAGAAGAAAAAATAACACTTAATGATTCCTTGTCATTCTTATTTTTCGCAACTTCTCTAATTCCCAATGAAGCAACTCCCAACGAAGCAAATAATACAAAATAATTAATTATACTATCAACATAATTACATAATCCAATTTTCGTTACACCTAGGACACGTGTTATATATGGATATGTCAACAATGGAAAGATATAATTTGCCATGGTTAATGTTAAATTCCATAGAAAATTTTTCTTAGTCCCTGCCATTTTTAATTGTTATTTAGTGAAATAAAGTTATAATTTAAAAGTAATAAAATTAATGTATTTTCAGCTAAATCACAAACACACTTAAAAAAATCATAAACTTATTAAGCTTAAATAATTTAGTTACTTATAATTTAAAGTTTAGAAAATCTAAAAGTGTAGTATATTTATCTACCTTTATACATACTCTCATAATACTTCTGGTAGTCCCCCGAAGTAACGTTATCCATCCATTCCTGATTGTCAAGATACCAGCGGACAGTCTTCTCTATGCCTTCCTCAAACTGCAGGCTCGGCTCCCAGCCAAGCTCACGCTGCAGCTTGCTGCTGTCTATGGCGTAGCGCATGTCGTGGCCCTTGCGGTCGGTAACATAAGTGATAAGATCCATGTCTTCACCTTCCTTGCGGCCAAGCAGACGGTCAACGGTGTTGATGACAACCTTTATGATGTCGATGTTCTTCCACTCGTTGAATCCACCGATATTATACGTCTCCGCCACGTTTCCTTTATGGAATATAAGGTCGATGGCACGGGCATGGTCTTCAACGTAGAGCCAGTCGCGCACGTTCTCGCCCTTGCCGTATACCGGCAGTGGCTTACGGTGACGTATATTGTTGATAAACAGAGGTATCAGTTTCTCCGGGAACTGATAAGGGCCGTAGTTGTTAGAGCAGTTGGTCACGATGGTAGGCATTCCGTAAGTGTCGTGGAAGGCACGTACAAAGTGGTCAGAGCTTGCCTTGCTTGCGCTGTACGGGCTGTGAGGGTTATACTTGGTTGTCTCCAGAAAGAACTTCTCACCATATGCCAGATGATGCTTGCCTGACGATGCCTTTGTTGTGAACGGAGGCTCAATGCCTTCAGGATGTGTCAGCTCCAGTGCGCCATACACCTCGTCGGTAGATATATGATAAAAACGCTTGCCCTCATAGCCTTCGGGCAGGCTTTCCCAATATATCTTTGCAGCCTGCAGCAGACTCAGTGTGCCCATCACGTTGGTACGTGCAAAGGTGAACGGATCTTTGATAGAGCGGTCGACATGGCTCTCAGCAGCCAGATGGATTATACCGTCAACATGGTATTTCTCCATGAGCTGCTGTATAGTGTCGAAGTCGCAGATGTCGGCCTTTACGAACGTGTAGTTAGGCTTATCCTCAATGTCCTTGAGGTTAGCCAGATTGCCGGCATAAGTCAGCTTGTCGAGGTTTATGATGTGATACTCTGGATATTTGTTTACGAACAGTCTTACTACATGACTGCCAATGAATCCGGCTCCGCCGGTTATTATTATGTTGCGTTTGAAAGTCATAATTTTTTTATTTTTGGAGTTAAGGAGTTATGGAGTAAAGGAGAAGTTCCTTGAGCATAGCGAAAAAAGACAATAGCTTTGTTGCTTCTTATCCACAGACAGATAACTACAAGACTATTGGATTTTCTTGTCGCAAGCACTACGTTAGCTATTGTGCCGGCGGATCTGCGCTCCGCCGGTAAGAAGTATAAGAAACAAAGTTCAGCGTTAGCTAATTTGCAATCCGATAACTTCCTATTTTGCATTATATCACAATTTTACGCTAACTTGGTATTTGGATTTTTTACTTTTCGCTGTTAACTTTTCACTCAAATAAGCGGTATTTTAAGCGGATTGAAAATCCTTATATTTTATTCCGGCGGAGCACAGATCCGCCGGCACATTAGCTTTGTGGATTCTTGTCAGCTACAAAACCTTTTGTGGATATTAATGTTTAACAGCGTCCATGTTCTTCATGCACACTTTCAGTGAGTCAGTCCAGTACGGAATGGTGATGCCGAAGGTCTGCTTGATTTTGGTCTTGTCTAATACAGAATAGGCAGGACGGGTTACGGGACTGGGGAACTCGTTGCTGTGGCAGGGCTGTATGTCGCATGACGTGTTGCCTGCCAACTCGGCTATCTTCTTCGTGAAGTCGTACCATGAGCAGACGCCCTCGTTGCTGAAGTGATAGATGCCTGTCTTGCTGTAGCCTGACGCAGGTGCTTCAGCAGCATAGTCGTTGAGCACTGTCTTGATGGCTTCTGCCAGGTCGTAGGCGTATGTAGGAGTGCCTGCCTGGTCGAACACCACATTAAGTTGAGGCTTTGTGGCAGTGAGGCTGAGCATCGTCTTGACGAAGTTCTTGCCGAACTCAGAGTAGAGCCATGCTGTGCGGATAATTACATAGTCGCAGCCAACGCCCATGATGTTCTTCTCGCCTTCAAGCTTCGTTGCGCCATATACACCAGTAGGAGTGCCTTTCTGGTCCTCACGGCACGGAGTGTTGTAAGGATCACCGCCGAAGACATAGTCGGTAGAGATCTGAATGAGCAGTCCGCCAACTTCCTTCATGGCTTCAGCCAATATCTTTGGTGCATCGGCATTGAGCTTACGGCACAGCGCCTCGTCGCTCTCTGCCTTGTCAACGTTAGTGTAAGCGGCACAGTTGACTATGCAGCCAACGCCGTTTTCCTTTACGATACGGCGCACAGCCTCCGCGTCAGTAATGTCGAGTATGGTTGTCTCCACGCCTTCGGGAGCCACCACGTCGGTAAATATATATTTATAGTCAGTATCTTTGCTTATTATGCGCATCTCATTGCCTAACTGGCCGTTTGCGCCGGTAACTAGAATTTTCATATTTTAGGAGTTAAAGTAGTTAAAGAAGCATCTTTAAGTGAAGAACGAAGAGTGAAGAGTGAAAAATCCATGTGCTTTGTGGTAAATAACCCACAAGAGTAATCATAATTTCTCCATTCTCATTTATCCATTCTCAATTAAACAAACGGCGTTTCAAAGTCCTTCAGCAGCGGGTGCTTTGTGTCCTTTTCGCTCAGTATGGCGCGGTCTGTAGGTATGCGCCAGTCGATGCCCAGTGAGTCGTCGAGGATGCTTATGCCGCCGTCGGCTTCAGGATGATAGAAGTTGTCGCACTTATATTGGAATACGGCTGTGTCGCTGAGTACGGCGAAACCATGAGCGAAGCCCTTCGGGATGAAGAACTGGCGGTGGTTGTCCTCTGTCAGTTCAACGGCTACGTGCTTGCCGTATGTCGGACTGCCCTTGCGTATGTCTACTGCTACATCGAGCACCGCACCGCGCACGCAGCGCACCAGCTTGCTCTGTGTGTATGGCGGACGCTGGAAATGAAGTCCGCGCATAACGCCGTAGCTTGACATGCTCTCGTTATCCTGTACAAACTCTACATGGCCCACTTTCTCGTCGAACTCTCTCTGAGAGAAGCTCTCGAAGAAGTAGCCACGGTCATCCTTAAACAGACGCGGCTCTATTATCACCACGCCATCAATCTCTGTCTTTATTACGGTCATAATATTAATTTTTAGGAGTTAAAGGAGTTATAGGAGCATGGAGTTGAATTCATAATTCACAATTCATAATTCATAATTATTATGTGTCTTGTGGCTTCCAATCAATAACTTCCTATTTCACTTTTTACAGACTAATTCCTTTAACCTTTAATTTTTACTTTTTAATTGCACTTACCGCCTACTGTTCTTTTTCACTTAAATAAGCGGTATTTTAAGCGGATTAAATAAATCCTTATACTTTATTCCGGCGGATTAATTTCATTGATTGTCAGCTGCGCTCGGCATAACCAAATTATATTTGCTTCTGCTCTCGCTTGCACGACAATCTCCAGATCCGCCGGCACATTAGCGAACGTAGTGCTTGCGAGTAATTCCTTTAACTTTTAATTTTTACTTTTTAATTTTTAATTGCACTCTGTGCCTGCTTTTCTCTTTTCACTTAAAACTCCAAAGTTTTATTCAGTGATTCTTTGTCTTCGTCAAGGATAGACAGCAGGTACTTGCCGTAGTCGTTCTTCAGCATGGGCTGAGCCACTTCGCGCAGCTTGTCTTCGCTTATCCAGCCTTTGCGGTAGGCTATGCCTTCAAGGCAGGCTACTTTCAGGCCCTGACGCTTCTCTATCACCTCAATGAAGGTGCTCGCCTCACTGAGTGAGTCGTGTGTGCCGGTGTCAAGCCATGCGAAGCCGCGGCCTAAGGTCTGCACCTTCAGTTCCTTGTCGTTAAGGAAGCGTTGGTTTACCGTGGTTATCTCCAGCTCGCCGCGTGCCGACGGCTTGATGGTCTTTGCCACGTCTACCACCTTGTTAGGATAAAAGTAAAGGCCCACAACGGCATAGTTGCTCTTCGGGTGTTCAGGCTTCTCCTCGATGCTCAGACAGTTGCCTTCGCCGTCGAACTCTGCCACGCCGTAGCGTTCTGGATCGCTGACCCAATAGCCGAACACGGTTGCCTTGCCTTCGTCTTCGGCTGTGCGTACAGCCGACTGCAGGAGTGAGGTCAGGCCGTTGCCATGGAAGATGTTGTCGCCCAGGACAAGACAAACAGAATCGTTGCCGATAAACTTCTCACCGATAATGAATGCCTGTGCAAGTCCGTCGGGCGACGGCTGCTCGGCATACTCCAGGCGCACTCCGAAATTGGAGCCGTCGCCAAGCAGACGCCTGAATGACGGCAGGTCTGCGGGAGTGGAGATAATAAGTATGTCTCTGATACCAGCCAACATCAGCACCGATATGGGATAATAGATCATCGGCTTGTCAAAGATAGGTATGAGCTGCTTGCTTATACCTTTGGTGATAGGATACAGACGTGTGCCGCTGCCACCGGCTAATACAATTCCTTTCATGTAATTTGTTATTTATTGTATTGATTTGCGAGTTAAAACTCAGTGAGTTTTGAGGAGAAAAACAATGATTTTCTATTCAAAAGTGATTGATTTTCGGGAGTTATGAAGTTAAACCATGTGCTTTGTGGGATATTGTCATAACTTCATCGTTTACTCCTGTTCTCGGTAATTTATCTTTACATATTTAGAGCGTAATCACCTTACAGTAAGATTGAATATATTTTGTTCGTTATGCAACATTTATTATTCTAAATCAGAAATTCTTTTTTCGGTTTTGAAAAAGATTTTGAAAATAAATATTTACATTTTATTTTTCGGTTTTATTTTTTTATCTCATAAAAGATTTGGCCTTTTTCGCGTTTTTTGCTACAGGTAGTGATTAAAGCCTACAGTGCATTGTCAAAGGGTAGTCACGAAGACGCAAGTCGCTGTATATATGCGTGTTACGTTCGTTTCTTATGCCATTTTTAGCCTTCAAGAGCACTGTAAGAGTGATAGGGTGGTAAGCTGTTTTCAAAACTTTTTATATATATGCGATAAAATAAATTATCGGCATGTATATATATATTCATTTTATTTTTTTTGCGCGTATATAATATAAAAAGTTTATAAAGTAGGTGGTAAACCTGTCACTGCGTGAATTAAGAGCCCCACCAAACCTCCCCCGTGGGGAGGCTTTTGTTTCTTGGTAGTTAGAGTAGTATTTTCTAAGTGAAGAGCAGGCGCAAAAGCGCAAACGAAGTTCAGCGTTAGCTAATTAAAAATTAAAAATTAAAAGTGAAAAACGCCTGGCGGAAGTGAAGAGTTAAGAGTGAAGAGTGAAAAATCCAATCGCTTTGTTGGATCTTTTCGCAAGCACTATGTTTGCTATTGACTCTAACTCCTATAACTACTTTAACTTCTTTAACTCCTATCCGGATTCTGCATCTGTCCTTCTTTTTTACCTCTATTCTTAATAGTTTATCTTTACATATTTAGAACATAATCACCTTACTGTAACCTTATCACGTTTTTGCTCATTTTAGTCGATTTTCAACATATAATGAATGTTAATTTTTTGTCATCCAAAATTTGGATATTAACATTGTTAACGTTTTTTTACTTGCTTTTTTAGGCATGTTTTCGCATAAAAGTGACAACCTTGCCTATAAGGTTGCAGTGGTATACGCCTCATCATCACGCATTATCTTATATCATTTATTATCAACGCCTTACACCAGATAATAGTTCCGAAATTACGACAAAATAGGCATTAGGGTGTGATAGGGTGGTAAGTAGGTTTCGTAACTTTTATATAATATTTGTGTTTTGTGTCATCCAAAATGGATATTAACACTTATATTCCTCGGGCGCGCGCGTAAGGAGTTTATAGAGCAGGTTACCACCCTATAACAGGGTGAATTAAAAATGAAAAATTAAAAGTGAAAAATGCCTGGCGGAATTTAGAGTGAAAAATCCAAATACTTTGCTGGATCTTTTCGCAAGTACTGCGTTTGTATTGACTCTAACTCTTAGCTCATCTTAGTGAGCAATAACTACTCTAACTTCTTTAACTCCCGATGACAATAGCACAGGAAGCCATGTGCCTTTATTGCTTCTTGTCAGCATCAGGACTAACTTTATTAATTTTAATTGCTCAAGCCTGCTTTTCGTGCTTCATTTAGAAAGATCGAAACTTAAGCCTCCCCACGGGGGAGGTTTGGTGGGGCTCTTTATTTGCGCCTCAGTCTCTTGTGAGTTGTGTGATGAGCTGTGTGAAGTAGTTGCGCCACTCGTTGAGCTTTTCTTGTTCTGCCTGCTGTTGTGGCGACTTGATGAGGCGATAGTTTTCTATCCTGCGCTTGTAGCCGTCTACTATTATCGAGTTGGCGGCCAACAGCTGGATGCAGGTAAGGCTGTCGCCAGACTTCAGGTTGTTGTCTTAGACTGCTTTAATGAATCCGTGACGTACATGCAGCTCTGTTTCTAGTGTCCTGCAGCTGCGGCAGGTTGACTTAACTAATTTGTCGATAACCACTGTGGTTAACAGACGTGCCTTCTTTTCGGCTGATTCTAAATTTTTCATTGTTGTATAATTGAATTTACACAATATCATTTTTGGTGCCGGCGGATTATCATCGGTAGTTATAGTAGTTAAAGAAGTTATAGTAGTTAAAGTCATATGCTTTGTTGGTTCTCATCATAACTTTTTGTACCGAGGATTATCATCGGTAGTTATAGTAGTTAAAGAAGTTATAGTAGTTAAAGTCATATGCTTCGTGGCTTCTTGTCATAACTTCATAATCACTACGTTCGCTATTGTGCCGGCGGATCTGCGCTTTTATCTGTAGTTATAGTAGTTAAAGAAGTTATAGTAGTTAAAGTCATATGCTTCGTGGATTCTTATCATAACTTCATAATCACTGCGTTCGCTATTGTGCCGGCGGATCTGCGCTTTTATCTGTAGTTATAGTAGTTAAAGAAGTTATAGTAGTTAAAGTCATATGCTTTGTGGCTTCTTATCATAACTTCATAATCACTACGTTTGGTAATGTACCGGCGGATCTGCGCTCCGCCGGAATTGAGTATAAGGATCTCCTGATCCGCTTACTTCCTATGTGGCATTACATCATAACTTTATACCAAACATTAGCAAAGGTAGGTAGTGATTGCAAGTAATTTCTTTAGCCTTTAATTTTTACTTTTTATTGCCATCTGTTCACAGTTAATTTTCACTTATATAGCGTTGCGTTAGCAACTTTTTTGTCCCGTTGGGGACAAAATGGTGAAATATGTTCAGAGTGGCTATATCTTTGCACAGTCTGTAGCTAATGGAGTGGGGTGTTATCCTGCCGATGAAGCTTTGGGCGATGTATGTCCGGTGTATTTTTTACCTGACTGATATTGCCCGCCTTTACGGTTAAGTTCTGAAATTAATTGGAGATATGATGATATATGTGGTGTTTATTATGACGATTCTGTTACTCTATCGGATCGAGCAGGTCGCGCGATATATTGACCTTGGCGCTGCCGAGGATGCCGATGTCGATGACGAGGCTGGTGCTGTTGTCAGGACACTGAAGGACATAGCCTTCGAGGCCCATGAGCTTGCCTCCGTTGACGCGTACCTTCTCGCCACGGCGCAATGG
>OKXB01000675.1_pt1 | contig 40251 bp, 43 predicted proteins | sample 1601731 | NCBI WGS metagenome assembly OKXB01 (sample SAMN04414077, study PRJEB24778) | human gut metagenome | material: faecal | host: Homo sapiens
CATGACTGAAGTTGCATTTAACCTTCAAAAGTTGCATTTACTTTTGGAATTGAGCTTTTATTTTACATAAAAAAACATGGCAATTATTGACCATATTTTTAGTTAATTTTCCTATACACAAATGTTATATTCGTATAAACTATTATAGGTGATGCACTATGCCTAATCGTAATTGGTGGTGTGGAAGAGGTAAATGGTTTATATGCTTATTTTGTTTTAGTATTTTACTATTTTATCAAATAATATTAACACTTTTTATTGTCACAAGATTTAATATATTTATATTATTTCTCTTCATTATTTTAATTTTATTTTCTATTTTCCGCATAATATGGTGATAACAAATTTTCTGTTTTATACATATATTCTAATACTTTACTAAATTTTATACATAGTTTTAAATCATTATCATCAAATTCAAGTCTCTCTGGAAGTGATATTAAAATAAAAAATAATAATCTTTCTTCCTCTAAAAGAGGATAGTTTTTTTCATATTGTCTAAGTAAACTTACAAAATCAAAATCTAAAGCATGTCTTTTATATAATTTATATAAATCAAAAATAGGTATATCTATTCTTGACTTTTCCCAATTTAACAAATAAGCATTTTTATTTTTTATAAAATGTGACAATTCTAAATTATTATGTAAAACAACAAAACGTTGTTTTCTTTTTTTACTAATAATTTCATACCATTTTTCTATTTCACGATTACAATAATTTAATGATCCATATATTTTAGATATATTTTGAGCCAAAAAGTATTCACTTGGGCTCATAAAAACTTTAGATTCAATAATTTCCATCATATCATTATAATACTCTGTTAAATATTCAATATTATTTTTTACATCTTCATATATTTTCTTATAATCATCTTCATCTACATCTTTATAATGTGTTGTTTTATTATGAAGTAAACTAACAATTTCAATTAAATCACTTATCTTTTGTTCCTTTGGTTCTTCTACCTCTTCTACATATTCTACTAAATCATAATCATCATTATCATCACTATATATTTTAGGATAATAATTAAAACTACGTGAGTTTAAATATTTAAAAATATTATTGTTATTATACTTACGATTTTTTGGTTTTAAGACATATTTTCCCTTATCAGTATCTATAATAGTTGCTTTACCTATTATTTTAATTTTATTTGGTTTTAGATCATATTTTTGAAATAAATCACTATATTTTCTCATTAGTTAAACTTGGGATAATAATCTTATCACCTATTTTTAACTCACTTAAATTGTTATACAACTCTAATATATCTTTAGTAACACTATATTTTTGCATAATCATCTCTACTGTTTCATTCTCTCTTAAAATACATACTTTGTAAGTTGAATAAGTTTCATTTGTATCATCAATATTATCAAAAAGTGATTTTATATCTTCATTTTTTACAGTATCCATTTTTTTATTTTCCTCCTCTTTAAAAACATCTACTACTGGTGTTTCTATTTCTTTAAATGGAAATTCTGTTTCTTCATCATAACATCTTTTTTCTTCATCTTCTTCTTTCAATAAATCATCAAGTGTTACTTCTTTTTCAGGTTCTACTTTTACAAATAATGGTTTTTCCTCTAAATTATCTATTAAAACTTCAATGTTAATAGAAAGTACTTTATTATCAATAATTTCATAATAAAAATCATCAATATCAACAACTACCTTATCAACTAAATATTTATCATCAATATTTATATCAAAAGGCATTTCAAATGAAAATTTTTCACAACTTGTACTGCTATCAGCTATTTTATACTCTCCATTTAGATAAAAAGATCCTGTAATATTATTATTTTCAGATAAATGAAGACTATGTTCAAGTGAAATACTTGTTATTTCTGATAAATTAGTTTTAAAGGGTAAATCCTTTTTAAAAGGTACAATTTTTTTCATCTATAATTCCTCCATATTCATTAAAATATATGAAAAAAATAGGTATATATTACCTATTTTATATTTTTTTGATTTTTTTCATTATTTTCTTAGATGTTTTACCAAAGAGTGCAATTTCTTCTTCATCTATTTTATGACCTAGTTTATGCATTATTCTAAGATTCTTAACATAGTCATTTATAAGAATATTATTTTGTAAAAGTAATCCACATGCTTTTTCTTTTACTTCACCTTGTTTAAAAAGTTCAGGATAACAATGATTAAGATAATTAATTGTTACTATTGGAGCTTTTTGAGAAGTATATTTTTTTATAAAATTATCTATTTCTAAATTTTGATCAAATAAATCACAAACAACATAAAGATCATAAGCAATAGTCATATTTATATTTATTTCATAGTCTTCAATATTTTTTAATATATATCTTATATTTTTTAAAGGAAGTATATTATAATAATGACAAAGAAACTGATTTTTTAAAAATTCATTACTATTTTCATCTGTTGCTGTATTTAAACATGAAATAAGATTATTTATATCTTCTAAGAAAGGTTTAAAATTTGTCCTTTCTCTATATAATCCTAAACACTTATATAATTCTTCTTTAATAACACTAGTATATATATGACTAGTTTTATTGTAAATAATATTTTCTCTTAACACATCAAAAAATTCAAGTAACTCATCATCATTGAAAGTTTTGATTATTTTAAATCCATTCACGCCATAAAAAAAATTCATTAGTTCAAAATATTTCATTATTTCATCATTATATTCAATATCATACATGTATTATTTCTCTCTCACTTTCTTTAATTACTTTATAAATATCATCATAAGTTGAAACAGGAATATATTCCATACATTTTTTTACTTCTGTTGGTACATCATCTAAATCTCTAATATTTTCTTTAGGAATAATTATTCTTTTTATACCATTTCTATATGCACCCATACTTTTTTCTTTTAGTCCACCGATTGGTAATACTTTACCTCTTAAAGTTATTTCACCTGTCATAGCTAAAGTTTTATCAATTTTCAAATTAGAAAAAGCACTTATTAAGGCGGTTGTAAGTGTTACACCGGCACTTGGGCCATCTTTTGGAGTTGCGCCCTCAGGTACATGAATATGTATATCATTAGAAGTTAATTTTTCATAATCTATTTTAAATTTTTTATAATTAGCTTTTATATAACTTAAGGCTATCTGAGCACTTTCTTTCATGACATCTCCAAGTGAACCTGTTAAAACTAAATTACCATTTCCTTTAAAATAATTAACCTCAATAGGAAGTGTATCACCACCAAATTGGGTATAAGCTAGTCCATTTACAACACCTATTTGTGATACATCCATAGCCTCACTATCTAAAAATTTAATTTTTCCTAAATATTTTTCTAAATCCTTCTCTAAAATATTTATTCTATCTATTTTAATATTATTCATAACTAATTTCGTTATTATTTTACGAACTATTGTAGCAAGTTGTCTTTCTAGTTCACGAACACCTGCTTCTTTAGTATAATTTCTAATTATTTTTAAAATGACATTATCAGATATATTTATTTTTTCATAATTAAGTCCATGTTCATCACAAATTTTCTTTAATAAATGAGTCTTTACAATATCTAATTTTTCAAATTCTGTATATCCAGATAATCTTATTATTTCTAGTCTATCTCTTAGTGCTTCTGGAATATCTTCAATATAATTAGCAGTTGCTAGAAACATAACATTTGATAAATCAATTTCTTCTTCAATATAATTATCTCTAAAACATTTATTTTGTTCTGGATCAAGTACATCTAAAAGAGCACTTGCAGGATCTCCTTTAATATCTTTGGTCATTTTATCTATTTCATCAATTAAAAAGACTGGATTAGAACTACCTGCTTTTTTCAAACCTTGAATAATACGACCTGGCTCAGCTCCTAAATATGACCTACGATGACCTATTATTTCACATTCATCATGAAGTCCACCAACCGAAATTTTAGTAAATTTTCTATTCATTGCATGTGCAACACTAAAAGCAAGTGATGTTTTACCTACTCCAGGAGGCCCTACTAAACATATAATTGGACCATTCATATTACCTTTTACCTTTTTTACAGCAAGATATTCAATAATTCTCTCTTTTACCTTTTCAAGACCATAATGTGATTCATCAAATTTTTTCTTAACATCCCTTAAATCATCATTATCCGTAGTTACACTATTCCAAGGTAAATCAAATAACCAATCAATATAAGTCCTTACAACATTAATTTCAGGAGACAAATTAGTTAAACTATCTAATTTTCTAATTTCATTATTAAGTCTATCCTTAATATGCTTAGGTGCATCTAAAACATTTAGTTTTTCTCTTAAACTATCTATTTCTTCATCTTTAGAACTAACATCACCTAATTCTTCTCGAATTACTTTTATTTTTTCTCTTAAAAAATATTCTTTTTGACTATTATCAATACTTTTCTTCACTTTTTGTTCTAATTCTTTTTCAATTTTATACATTTCTTGTTCTTGATATATATCTTTAAGAACCATTTCAACTCTTGTATTAATATCAAATGTTAATAAGTATTCATTTAATCTTTCATTCGTAGAACTTATTTGATTAGCAATAATATCCGTCATTTGTGATAAAGTTTTAACTGTAACTAATGTTGATAAAATACTATTAGTAATATAAGGTACTATTCTAATATGTTTTTCAAATTCATTATATAACTTTTTAAGTATAATTGGTTCCGTTGCTACATCAGGTTTATTTTCAAGTATTTCAGAGGTAATACATTCAAGTGAATCAAGTTTATTATTTAAATTCATATATTCATGAACATATGCACGACTTATGCCTGATATAGTAACTCTTATATTTCCGTTAGGAAGTTTAACTTTATGATTAATTTTTGATATAACACCAATTTTAGGTAATTCACTTATATTGGTACTTTCTTCAATAGTATCTATTTGTCCTATAACAAGTAATTTGTTATCATGAAACATTTCAGATACATCTATGATATTTTTTGTTTCATTATCTTGAAATTCTAATCTAATATCATTATTAGGAAGTAAAATAATTCCTTTAAGTACAATAACTGGAAGATTGATTTTTTTCATAAACTTGCCTCCTAATTAAATTGCTTTTTATTATAGTTCAAAAAAAAATAAAAGTCTACACTTTTATATACAAAAATTATACTTTATTTTTTAGTCCAAGATCGAAGTGATTACTATACTTTTATTCCTATGAATGATTTGTATTTTAAATATTACAATAAATATCCTAAAAATGAATGTGCTGACTCAGGTTATGGAATTTATGTAAAATATAAATATATGAAAGAACATAACATAGGCAATTATATAAAGTTTCAAACTTGGGCTGGAGAAACTGATGGAAAAATCCACAATTATTTTATACTTATAACGATGGTGTATTATGTTTAAATACGTGCATTGGGAAAGAAATACCATTTAGTAAAAAGCATCATCAAAGAAATAAGGATGGTAAATTATATAAATTTATCGGTTGTAATAGTTGTAATTATGTTTATATATGTAAGAAAAATTTGAAGAATAAAGAATATGATTATAGATTATGTGAATTAATTCCAAATTATGAATTATTAAAAAAACAAGCAAGAGAAAATTTACTTAGTTCTCAAGGAATAGAAATAAAAATAAACAAAAGTATACAAGTAGAAATCACTTTTGTCCAAATAAAACAAAACATGAATTATGATAGAATAAGAAGACGAGGATTAGAAAAAGTGTCATGTGAAGTTAATGTAAGTAAATATTTTGTTTTATTAAATCAAGATAATATCAAAGGCAATTATTGGGAAAAAACATTAAATAAAAAAAAAGAAAAAAGAACTTTTCCTAAGCAAAAAGTAATAAAGAAAAAACTGAATAAAATTATTTATTTCTACTCAGCCCCTTTTTTAGTTTGATTATTTTCTTTTAAAATACCATCTAAGAAGTAATCCTGATCCTGCAGCAATAAGTCCTATCATGATAATAAAATTATATAGTGATGTTTGTTTAAATGCTATATCAATACTCATTATTATCGTAGCAATTATAATAACAATTCCAATTATTGTTACTATTTTACCTATTAATGATTTTGGATTAAAAAACATAACAATAATTCCAACTATAAATGGTACAAGTATTAAACCAGATGCTAGTCTAAATGATCCAAATGCCCAGTGATACCAACTCATTGTAACAACTGTTTGTTGTGTTAACATAAATAACCCAACAGCAAGGCATATAATTCCTGTTAAAAAATATATTCCGTTATTTGAACTCTTATTATTATCCATAACAATACTCCTTTCAAACTATATAAATTTTATCATATCCTATAAAAAAAATAAATAGTATATAAAAAGAAACTAGATTATCTAGCTTCTACAATTAACTTAATAGCAGTTCGCTCTTCACCATCTATTACAATATCAGTAAAGGCGGGAATACAAACTAAATTCTTTCCACTTGGTGCGACAAATCCTCTTGCAATCGCAATAGCCTTAATTGCTTGATTAAGTGCTCCAGCGCCTATGGCTTGTATTTCAACACTTCCTTTTTCTCTAAATACATTAGCAAGTGCTCCTGCAACACTATTTGGATTTGATTTTGATGAAACTTTAAGTGTTTCCATATTTATTAAATCATTCCTTTCTGTACATTTAAATATATGAAGGATATTCATAAAAAAGAACAAAGATATTGTTAAATATTATAAGTTAAAGTATAATAAATTTGGTGAGTGTATGAAAAAAATAATCATAATGGCTTTTCCCATTATTCTAGTTATAATGCTATATAGTTTAAATATAATTCCTCATATATATTTTACTAATGATTTTTTTCATATTCAAAAATATAACAGTCATTCTGATAAAGATAATGATGGTATTGATGACCAAATTGATATATTAAATGGGGCAAGAAATTATATTAAAAAAAGACCTAAATATAAAAGTAAATACTATGCAAGTGGATATCCAGATGATAATTATGGAACATGTACAGATGTTATTGCTTTTGCCTTAAAAGAAGCTGGGTATGATTTAATGCAACTTGTTAATGATGATATTATAAATAATAGAAATAATTATAATATAGATATAATTGATAAAAATATTGATTTTAGAAGAGTTGAAAATCTAAATATCTATTTTAAAAACAATAGTATTAGTTTAACGACTAATCTAAAAGATTATAAAGAGTGGCAAGGTGGAGACATTGTTGTTTTTACAAATCATATTGCTATTGTATCTGATAAAAGGAATTATATGGGTGTGCCATTTATTATACATCACTCTAATAGAAGACAACTATGGTATGAAGAAGATACTATTAGTAGATATAAAATAATTGGCCATTATAGAATTAGTTAGGAGAATTTGTATGAATAATAGAGAAAGTTATATTGATATTGTCCTTAATGATATGGATGATGCTCTAAGTAAATATAATAATAATATTTTAAGTGAGGAATTAGAAAATTATATTTATAAGGAAAGTATAAATATAAAGAATAAAAATATTGTAATTAAAATTAAAACATTATTTGATATAAGTGATAATGATAAGAATAAATTAATGAAAATGATTATAGATAGTTTTAAGATAAATATAAATGAAAATTTATTACATATGAGACACGCTAATATAAAAAGATGTTTATTAATGATTATTGGGACCATTTTTGTTTTAGCATCTGAACTTACAGATTTTAGTGGTATTTTTCTAATTCCTGAAATATTTATGATTATAGGATGGGTTGGTATTTGGGAAGCTGTTTATAGTTTATTCTTTGAAGATACGAAAATGCGAATTAGAAATAAAAGATATAAGCAAATATATAAAAGTAAGATTGAATTTATAAAATAAAGGTGCTGAGTAGAAATGAATAATTTTTAATCAGTTTCTTTTTTTTATTACAAAATTAAAAAAGAAACTTTTGAAAATAAAAATAATTTTTTTATTTGATTTTTCTTTATACGATATTTATTGTTCTTTAGATTACTTTAATTCATACAAGGAAGAAATCGAATTACTGATTTGGAATAACACTAAAAATAAATATTGAAGAGACACTTCTAAAACATATTACGATTGTACTAATTATTATTTTGAAATAAAATATAACGATGAAGATTTGGTAGATGAAAATGGAAACATAATAGAAAAAGGATACAGAAAAAGAGGACCCGAAAAAAATCACAGGCCTGACCATATTATTGAAATGGGATTATTAATGGATGGTTCAGGTTTACTTTTGGCTTATAATTTATTTTCTAGTAATGAGTCAGAAAAAAATTCTTTAGTTCCGGAAATGAACAGATTTAACTTTGATAGAACATTTGTAGTTGCTGATAGAGGTTTAAATTGTTCTGATAATATAATCAAAATTGCCGGCACTCCCATTGATTCAAGTTTAAAAAAGAATGGTTATGTTTACGGGCAATCTGTTAGAGGTGCTGATCAGGAATTTAAAAATTGGGTTTTAAAGCAAGATTATATTACCGATTATATAGAAGAAAATGATGAAAAATTAAATTTATTCATAAATCAAGAATTTATCCTAAAACTATGTATATAACAAGAAACGATAAAGATAAAACTAAAAATGGTAACGATAAAAAAAATTATTGTAGACCAAAAACAATTAGTTTATTATTCTCAAAAATCTGCCGACAAACAAAAGCATGATAGGAATATGATGATAGAAAATGCTAAAGACTTAATTAAAAATCCAGGAAGATATACAAAGGCAACTTCATATGGCGCAGCTAATTATGTTCAAAATTTAAAATTTCTAAAATCAACTGGTGAAATAGCTGATACTACTAATCTTTCATTAAATAAAGATAAAATTAAAGAAGAAGAACTTCTAGATGGTTACTATTCAATTGTTACTTTTGAGGAAAATTTAAGTGACTTTGAAATAAGAAAAATCTATCGTGGTTTAGCTAAAATTGAAGATACATTCAAAATAACTAAAACTAATTTTGAAACTAGACCAGTCTATGTATGGACAAAAAATCACATTGAATCACATTTTTTAACTTGCTTTGTGTCGTTAGTTATAACTAGGTTATTAGAACAAAAATTAGGAAAAAATATTCAATTGCTAGCATAATAAATCCATTAAAAAACTATACAAGTACAAATATTGAACACGATATTTACATACAAGACTTTTATAATGAAATTATCAACGATATCAATAATCTATATCAATTTAATTTAGATAAGAAATACCTATCTTTATCACAAATAAAAAAAAATTTTAGACAATTAAAAATATTAATTCATTTCACAACAAACTAAAAACAAAGTAAAATAACTACTTTGTTTTTTCATAATATTACTTACAAATAGCTTCTCCACTATCTGGTATTTCACAATTATATCCATCTATAACAATACCTTTAAATTCAATTGCTCCATCTTCATTAATAGTTATTGTACCACTTGTTGGACTATTGCCATATAGATCTAAAGTTTCATTTTCAGTTGAACAGCCGTATTCATTACAAGTAAATACCATTTTGCCAAATGATCCATTTTCTAACAATAAACTAAAATAATAAGTTTTAACGGTATTTCTTACACCTTCTGCAGTTCTTGCAGCTGTATTTTTTTTGGCTATTTCAATCTCATCTAGTACTTTTTGTGTTTCATCAATAACATTAGGTGTTTTTTCTTTCTTTTTACCACATCCAGTAAATAAACTAATACATAATATCAAACAAACAATTCCTATAAAATTCTTTTTCACTATATCTTCCTCCATATGACTAATATACCCTATCTTATTTAATTTGTCAATTTGATATATCTTATTCTTTCTCATCTAAATATTCATATCTAACATAATTAATTCCCATATCAAAATACTTAAATTTATCCTTTTTATCTCTTATATTATAATTAAATATAGTCATTATATCATTATTTATTAAAATTGGCATTCTATTTTTATATTTATCCATCAAAAAATAATGATTATGATTATCCAAATTTTTCAAAATATTATACTTAGAAATCATCATTTCTTCCCTACCATAAACAATTAACTCAAGATTAGGATTTTTTTGATATCTTTTAATATAAGCATCAATTAATTCTTTTATTTCTTCATCATTTAATTCTTGTGATAATGTAACACGATTTACACCTATACTATGAAGAAAAGCAACAGTATATGAATTAACCACATTAAAAGAAAAATCTGTATAACAATCTTTAATAATTGAACCTATCTCACCTACTAAAACGGGGGTATCATATTTTCTATTTTCATTTTGTATTCTACTTAGTTTTAATACTTTTCTATCATCATTTATCCCATTATATAAATAATCTGGTAAATACAATTCATTAAATTTTTTACTTTTTATTTTACTATACATATCCTTATTTCTAATTAAGATATTTTCCTTATTTACAGTATTAAAATTTGGTAAATCTATATTATAAGAACATTTTTTATACTCTATATTATATAATCTTTTTTGATCTAATAATTCTATTGCTCCCCTTCTTATTTCATTTAATTTAGATAATGGAACAAACGACTTATTATCAGTATATATTTCTAAATTTCTAAAAGTATATATAGTATCATTAATTTTTTTTATTTGTTTTTCAATATCTTCTTTCATAAGTGGTTTATTAGTTGCTAGTTGTGGTTTTTCATCACTTATAAAAGTAACTTCATTTTTTCCATCATTTAAAGTTATTTTCATAAATTCATCTTGCTTTACTATAACTTTTCCATTGATACTTACCTTTCTTGTCCTTTTATTTATTAAATTATTAAGTTTATCCATTTGTTCCTTATCCGTTGTTTTAATAACAGTTGCGCCATTATCACAATTAATATTTCCTTTTATTTCAATAACATCATTTTCTTTGGCACTTATTACTTTCTGTTTATTTATATACATTTGACTAATTATCAATCCATCATCTTCTACCTTATTTAGAAACCTTATTCCATCACCATTTATTAATTTATTATTTAATTTGATATAAATACTATTTTTATCTTTTTTTATAACTTTTCCTATTTTAATTCCTAAATGATTTGGTCGATATGTATTCATTATATTTTTATCATTAAATAAGTAGCCTTTAGTAAATCTACGGTTATATATCTTCTTTAATTCTAGAATATCATCTTCTGTAATTCTTGTTTCTTTATATTTTAAATAATTATCTATAGCCTTACGATATATGCTTACAACTAAATAAACATATTCTGCTCTCTTCATTCTTCCTTCTATTTTGAAACTGTCTATTCCAAGCTCAATAAGTTTTCCTATATCTTCAAGGGTATTTAAATCTCTTGTACTAAGTAAATAACTGTCTTCATTATATTTTTTTCCATTATCATCTATTAGATTATACTGTTGCCTACATGTTCCTGCACATTTACCTCTGTTGCCACTTCTACCACCAATTAAACTACTTATTAAACATTGACCTGAATAAGACACGCATAATGCACCATGAACAAATACTTCAAGTTCAATCGATGTATGCTTTTTTATTTCCTTTAATATTTCATATGAAGTTTCGCGTGCCATAACAACTCTTTTAGCACCCCATTTTTGTAAATTTAAGACACCATTTAAATTATGGATATGCATTTGAGTTGAAGCATGTAACTCCAAATTAGGATATACTTTTCTTACTAAGTCAAACATTCCCAAATCTTGAATAATAATTGCGTCTACATTATTTCTATGAAGAAAATCAATATAATTTAAAAATAAATCTACTTCCTTTTCATAAACAATTGTATTAACAGTAATGTATACTTTTACTCCATATAAATGTGCATAATTGATACATTTGATTATTTCATCATCAGAAAAATTATTAGCAAAAGCCCTTGCCCCAAAAGTATAACCACCTATATATATTGCATCTGCTCCTGCCTCAATAGCCGCTAAAAAAGCATCCATATTTCCCGCAGGTGCAAGCAATTCTGGTTTCTTCATAAGTATCACCCAAATAAAATATTATCATAAATCATAATAAAAAGGAACTTAAAGTTCCCATTTTCTATCTTTCTTCACTAAGAAGTTTTGGTAGACTTACGATAGAATACCCTTTGGAATTAATATAATTAATAATAACGGGCAACTCTTGTTCTAAAGAGTTATTCATATCAAAAGAAATAATAGAACCATTAGTTATTTTTTCTTTAATATTTTTCATATAATTGTCTTTTATTATAATATTAGGTTTTATAGTATAATTTTTATTTAACGAACACACTTTTAAACTATCCTCATTTTCTTTCTCCGCATAACAATAACCAATCTTTTGTTTACCTATTCTTTTAATTATGGTATCCATCCAAACAAAAGCACCATCTTGATAATCTAAATTATAACTAAGATTTCCTATAATATGATTCTTTTCTATTAAAGATTCAATCATGCTATTATTGTTTTCAAACCAATATCCATCAACAAAAAAGTTAATTGATATATTCTTATTTTCCACTATCTTTAATATATTATCAATATTATCATCACCATTTACAAGTAAAATAATACTTACCTCTTTTTTATTACTATTACCACTTATAATATATTTATCATAATTATCTTTCAATTTATTCTTAGGTTCAATTTGTATAAATTTAAGCAAATTATCACTAAACTTACCATATTTTTTCATTTCTTTATAACTTTCTTTATTATTTACTTTTATACCATTAATTCCAGGTATAAAAGTATTTTCATTTATAACACCATCAATTGGCGCTATTTCATAATTACTAGAAGAATCATTTATTGTCATCATCAAATCATCTTTTTGAACTACTAAGTTAGCCGCTTTTTCTGTATAAACAAAGCTTATACATATTAACATGCAAAAACCAATAGTGCTTAAAATTCTTTTCATTAAATCACCTAGTAAAGTATATGATAAATTTATATAACTTTTCTAAAAATTTTATAGGTTATAATCACAATCATAAATAGTATACATAAAATATTTATGAAAGGGGTTTTTATATGAATCAAAATTATTTATATCAAAATTTTAAGCCTATAAATAATTATCCAAACAACTATGGATATAATTCAAATAATGGTGATAGATTTGTTGCTGGAGGTTTCCTTGGGCCATTTATTTTAGGTGGTATTACAGGTGGATTACTTGCTCCTGCTTTCTATCCACAACCAAGACCTTATTATAATAATTATTACTATTATCCTTATTACCCAAGGTATTATTAAAAAAATTTGACAATTGTCAAATTTTTATTTTGCTTCTTCAGTAGCTCTTACCTCACGAATAACAGTAACTTTAATAGTACCAGGATATTGAAGTTGTTCTTCAATTTTATTTTTAATATCTCTAGCAATTTTGTGACTTTCTAAGTCATTTACTTCTTCTGGTTTAACAATAACACGAAGTTCACGTCCTGCTTGAACAGCAAATGTTTTATCAACACCCTCAATATCATTACCAATTGCTTCTAATTCTTGAAGTCTCTTAATATAGTTTTCCACAGAATCATTACGTGCCCCTGGTCTTGATGCAGAAAGTGCATCAGCGATAGCCACAAGTTCAGCAATGATAGATGTTGCAGGAACATCACCATGATGTGATTCAATGGCATTAACAACAATATCATTTTCTTTATATTTCTTAGCTAAATCACGACCAAGCTCTACATGTGAACCTTCAACTTCATGATCAATAGCCTTACCTATATCATGTAAAAGTCCCGCTCTCTTGGCAATAGTCGCATTTTCTCCTATTTCAGCAGCAAGTATACCTGCTAAATGAGCAACCTCTATTGAATGTGTTAAAGCATTTTGACCAAAACTTGTCCTAAAGTATAATCTACCAACAAGTTCTACTAACTCTGGATCCATTTTTGTTATTCCAAGTTCAAATAATGCCGATTCACCATGCTCAATTATTTTTTCTTTCATATCTTTAGATACTTTATCATATATTTCTTCAATTCTTGTAGGATGAATTCTTCCATCTTTAATAAGAGTTTCAATTGTCACTCTAGCTATCTCTCTACGTAGAGGATCAAAACTAGATAAAACAATGGCTTCTGGTGTATCATCAATAATTAAATCAACGCCAGTAACAGCCTCAATAGTACGAATATTTCGACCCTCTCGTCCTATTATTCTACCCTTCATATCATCATTAGGTAAAGTCACAACAGTAACTGTTTGTTCACCAGCAACATCTCCTGCATACTTTTGCATAGATGAAACAAGTAAACTTTTGGCTTTTTTATCTGCCTCAAGTTTAGCTTCCATTTCTTTTTCCTTTATATAACTAGCAACTTCTAGTTTCATCATATCTTCAACTTTTTGCATCACTAATTCTTTAGCTTCATCTTTAGTAAAACCAGCAATTTTTTCTAATAAATCTAATTGTTCTTTTCTTAAATATTCCACCTTACTTTGTTCTTCTTGGACCTCTTTTTGTTTATTATTCAAAATATTTTCTTTTTCTTCAAGGGCTATTTCTCTATTTTGTAACATTTGATCTCTACGATCCATGCTACTTTCACGACTAAGAAGTCTCTCTTCAGATTCTTTTAATTCACTTTTCTTTTCTTTTATTTCTCTTTCAGCTTCATTTTTTAATTTATAAGTTTCTTCTTTTGCTTCTAAAATGTAATCCCTTTTAATTTTTTCAACACCTGTTTTAGCATCTTCAAGCATTTTTTCTATTTTTTTAGATGCATGTGTTCCTCTAATATAATTAATAATAAATACGGCAACTATGCCAACAAAAAAGCCAATTAACACTAGCAAAATGGAGATTATCATATCATTCATATTATCCTCCATTCTTATATAGAAAAATCAAATTTTTAATATTCCATATATTTCTATTTTAATGTTTAATTGAACATAAGTCAAGTATGGTTTTCAATCAAAAAAGATTAATCATATGATTAACCCTATTCTGATTCTTTTTTAGATTCGGTTTCAATTTTTTTACCACCAATTTGATAATAGTCACGGACCTTTTGTTCAAGTTCTTCTTTTAATTTAACATTTTTCTTTAAAAGTTCCTTAACGTTTTCTTTACCTTGCCCAAGTTTTTCTCCATTATATGAATACCAAGATCCACCTTTTTCAATAATACCAATTTCACTCGCAAGATCAACAATTTCACCTTCTAAAGAAACGCCTTCTCCGTACATAATATCAACAACACAATTTTTAAATGGTGGAGCCATTTTATTTTTAACTACCTTAATTGAAGTTTTATTTCCTATAATATCTGTTCCAAGTTTAATTTGTTCAGATCGTCTAATATCTAATCTAACTGACGCATAGAACTTTAATGCCCTTCCACCTGGTGTTGTTTCAGGGTTTCCAAACATAACCCCAACCTTTTCGCGAAGTTGATTAATAAATATAGCAATTGTATTTGTTTTACTAATAACACCAGATAATTTTCTTAAAGCCTGACTCATTAAACGTGCTTGTAAACCAACATGTGAATCACCCATTTCACCTTCTATTTCGGCCTGTGGTACAAGTGCAGCAACAGAATCTATAACTATAACACTTATTGCACCACTTCTAACTAGTGCTTCACAAATTTCTAAAGCCTGCTCACCATTATCAGGTTGGGATAATAACAACTCATTAATATTAACACCAAGCTTAGCTGCATACTGAGGATCTAAAGAATGTTCCGCATCAATAAATGCTGCTCTTCCACCTTTCTTTTGTGCCTCTGCAATTGCATGCAACGCAAAAGTTGTTTTACCGCTTGATTCTGGTCCAAATATTTCAACAATTCTTCCCTTAGGATAACCACCAATACCAAGACATATATCTAATGCTAGAGAACCACTTGATATAACATCAATTTCTCTATGCTCATTATCACCTAATTTCATTACTGCACCCTTGCCAAATTGTTTTTCAATATCAGCAAGAACCTGAGTTAATGTTGTATCTGTAGATGTTTTAACCATTATATTTCCTCCTCTTACATTATCATTGTATAACATTTATAATTAATTGTCAATACCAAAAACGAACATTTGTTTGTTAAAATCTGTTAATTATTTTTGACAGAAAAAAACAAAAATCTAGACAGATTCTACATTTTTGTTTTCATTTTCATTCAGATTTGGCAAATCTGTATTTTTCTTTTTTACAATATTATAATATTGAATTCCAGATATTACTGATAATACTGTAGCCACTATAAGTAAAAATTCTGATATTTTTAAATTAATTAATTCAAATGGCATATTATAAAATAATGTAAGAATAGTACCAAGCATCAAACATACTGTTTTAGCCTTTCCAAGTTTTATTGCTCCAATTACTTTGCCATGACTACTTGCTTCCATTTTAAGAGCATTAACTATACTATCTCTCATAACTAATAAAACAGGAATAATAGGATGAATAAATCCTGTTGCCGCCAAAATAATTAAGACAGGATTTACAAGTATTTTATCGGCAATAGCATCAAGCATTTTTCCTAAATCTGTAACGCACTTTTTCTTTCTTGCTAAATAGCCATCTAATAAATCTGTAAGTGAAGCAAATACAAACAAAAGACCAGCAATTATATATTTTAAATCTATAACAATAAGTTCATTAACAAATAACTTTGGAAGTGGCATTCCAATCGCATCAAATGGTATTAATAAAATAATAACAATTAATATTGACATAACTATTCTAGAAATAGTTAATTTATTAGGTATATTCATAAAGCCTCCTAGTTAATTAAATTTGGTTTATTATTTTGTTTTTTATCGTTACTTTTATTATTATTTATTGTTACAACAAAAATAACAATCACAACAACTAATATCCCAATTAAAGTAAACATTAACCATCTAGGTATAAAAAACTTACTTTCTCGATCTATCGTATAAGGAGACATAATTCTTTCTTCTTTCTCTCCTTCTTCTTTAAGTGTTTTTTTATGTGCATTTTTTATATCATCAATTGATATTTTAGATGTAAAGTCAAATAGATACTCATTAAACTCATCAACCATATCTTCGTAATCAAGTCCTAAATATTTAGAATAATCACGAATAAAATATTTTAGATAAAAAACATCTTTAAAAGCATCCATATTTCCACTTTCAATATTTTCTATTTGTGAAGGCCTTGTCTTTAAATCTTCGGCTGCTTCCTCAATAGAAATACCTATGCTTTCCCTTGTTTCTTTTAATTTTTGGCCAATTTCCTTCACATCACACCAACTTTCTAAAAATAAAAAAACAATAATATTTTATAAGCCATGTTCTGTTCCTTATAAAGGCGACAAACATTTATCTATGGTTTAAAACCATCTGATTCTTAATTCTCATTCTCTTGAATCAGTTCCCCTACCAAATTTGGGTTTCTCGCTCGAGGGGTTTACCGCGTTCCACTCTATTTATTTCTAAATAGCATCGTCACTATGGCACTTTACATCTAATCAAATCATATCTAAAAGACTTAGATTTTTTCAATTCCGTTAGCAAATTAATTGCTACCATAGGTTATTTATTCCCTATGCACGAACACTACAATCATCACAGATTGTGCGAGCATGGACTTTCCTCTACATTACTATAAATGCAGCGTTTGTCAAAATATTATTCATCTTTTCCATATACTAATTTTTCTAAACTTGATAATCTTCTTAATATGTCAGCATTACTTACCTCTGTCATATTACCATCTTTAATGGCATCAATCTTCGTTTTTAACATTCTTATATCTTGTCTTAGTTTAATATTATCATCAACTAAGTCTTTTTTTTCATTTTCTAATTCTTTAATAATGTTTAAAAACTCTTCATAATCTTTAATCACAATATCAAGAAATTTATCAACTTCTTGAGGCCTATACCCTCTAGTGTCAACTTTAAATTCTTTTTCTAATAAATCTTTTGTTGTTAACATAATTCTATCTTGACACATAAAATCACCTCTTTTTATTCACCTATATTTTCTCAAATATTTTTATATTTGTCAATTCCATTTATTGGTTATTAAAGGGATTGAATACTTCATAAGGATCAAATACCTCAATATTTTCTTGATATTTTACATTTTCACTTTGTTTATCATTATATTTTTTAGGTGGAATATATCCATTTAACATAGATTTAACACTTGTATCAACAAAATATTCTAATTCTTCAAATATTCTTTCACTACTATTAGGATCATTTTCTTTCATCCTAAAACACCTCTTTATTCTCTATAATAATTTTATTATAAAAAGAATTAAAATGCAATATAAAATAAAAACTACTTACTTTGCCTCTTTAATAAGTAGTTTCTTTGAATATATTTTACATCATCAAGCATATTATCAAATAAAACTTGTATATGATAATTCCTATCCATAAAGTATCACCTCAAAACTAATTTAACACAAATTTTACATCCATTGTTTGATTTCGACAAAACTAGCTAATTATTGTAAAGGACAATTTTGTTATTAATAAAATATAGGTAGAAAATTTTTTAAATCTATAGTATAATACTATAAGGTGGTGCATGTGAAATATCCTAATGGTTTAAATAAAGAATATGTAAATGATATTAACTATAAAAACCGTGGTATGAATTTAGAAGATGATTTAAATGTTACTAATGAATACTATAGAAATAATGATATCGCCATTATATATAAAAAGCCTACTCCCATTACTATTGTAAAGGTTGATTATAAATCAAGACAAGATGCGGTTATAAAAGAAGCATATTTTAAAACACCATCGACAACAGATTACAATGGGGTATATAAGGGAAAGTATATCGACTTTGAAGCTAAGGAAACAATTAATGAACAATTTTTCCCACTAAGAAATATTCATGAACATCAAATAAAACATTTAAAACGAATTATGGAGCACGGTGGTATTGCCTTTTTAATAATTAGATTTAGTAAATTAAACCAAACCTATTTTATGAATGGACCCGATTTTTTAGATTTTATTGATAATGAAAAAAGAAAATCAATACCAATTGAATATATAAAGAAAAAAGGAATACTATTAAAAGAAAAGTTCAATCCAAGACTTGATTACCTAAAAATAGTATCAGAAATTTATTTTAAAGGAGAAAAAGTATGAAAGAAATAAAAAAGGATAATGAAAAGAAAAAAATTAATTTTATAAAGAAAAATAAAAACAATAATAGTAAGAAAATTAATAATGCTAAGAAAGAAGAAAATATAAAAAAGAATATTTCTAATAAAAAGAAAGTAAAAGATAAAACTGCTACTAAAAAGAAAATAATGCTAGCACTTAAAATTTTACTAATAATCTTTATAGTAGGAATAATTGGTGTTTTAATTACAGTAGCTATTTTCTTAGGATCAATTGTCAAAAATGCTCCAGAATTTAAACCTGAAAATTTATATCAACAAGAATCTACAATTATGTATGATGCTAATGGTGAAATAATTGCTAAACTAGGTATTGAAAAAAGAGAAAATATTTCTTATGAAGAATTACCTGAAGTATTAGTAAATGCTATTATTGCAACAGAGGATTCAAGATTTTTCCAACATAATGGTTTCGACTTACCAAGATTCTTAGTTGCATCTTTTGGACAACTACTAGGCCGTGATGCTGGTGGTGCCTCTACCCTTACAATGCAACTATCTAAAAACTATGTGAGTCAAAATACTGTTTCTGAAGGTATGGCAGGTATAAAAAGAAAATTCACTGATATATACATGTCTATGTTCAAAATAGAAAAAAATTATACAAAGAAAGAAATAATTGAATTTTATGTTAATTCAAATTTCTTAGGTGGAACATCTGTTATAAGTGGTGGTGCCTATGGTGTTGAGCAGGCTTGTTTAACTTACTTTGGAAAAAATGCTAAAGATATAAACGTTGCTGAAGCTGCCCTTATTGCTGGGTTATTCCAAGCACCATATTCATATGACCCATACTTACACCCTGAAGCAGCTGAAAAAAGAAGACAAACCGTATTATATTTAATGGAAAGACATGGTTATATAACTCCTGAAGAACATGAAATTGCCAAAGAATTAACAGTCGATAAATTAATCCTTAAAAATCCAGAATCAACGGGTGGTGAATATCAAGGATTTATTGATACTGTTGCGAATGAAATAATGGATGAATATGGAATTAATCCATACACTACACCTCTTGAAATATGGACAACAATGGATAGAACAAAACAAAATCACGTTAATAGTATTATGAACGGAACAGAAAGTCCTGTAACAGGATTAACATATGAATGGCAAAACGATGTTGTTAATGCAGGAATTTCTGTTATAGATGTTAAAACCGGTGCTTTAGTTGCCGTTGGTGCAGGTCGTCATAGTGGGGATAAAGCTCTTTCATTTAACTATGCTACAGACATCAATAATCAAATCGGTTCAACTGCTAAACCTCTTTATGATTACGGTCCAGGTATTGAATTTAACAATTGGTCAACTTATACCCCATTTGCCGATGAACCACATGGTTATAGTAATGGTGTTAAAATCGAAAACTGGAACTATACATACAATGGTTTCTTAACACTTAGACAATCAGTTATGGGTTCATGGAATATACCTGCCCTAAAAGCTTTCCAATCAAATGATAAATCAAATATTATTAAATTTGTTACAGGATTAGGATTAACTCCTGAAATATATTCTTGTAGCGACGGATATAAAAGAAATAAGAATAAATGTATTAATGAAGATAATCCAAACGACATAGTGGATGCTAAAAAATCTGATACATTACATGAAGCCCATGCACTAGGTGGTTATAATGGTGAATCTCCACTTACCCTATCGGCTGCATATGCTGCTTTTGCAAATGGTGGATACTATATTGAGCCACATTCATATACAAAATTTACATATCGTAATACTGGCGAGACTGTTGAAAAGAAAATACAAAAAACAAGAGCTATGAGTGAGCAGACAGCTTATATGATTACAGACGTTTTAATATCTACAGCATCATCTGCTCTTGGAAGATACTCTTATGTCAATGGCGCCACATATGGTGCTAAAACAGGAACTAGTAACTATCCTGAAACAGTATTTAGAGATTATAATTTACCAAGTAATGCCGTTAATGATATTTGGGTTGCTGGTATTTCTCCTGAATATTCTATCGCTGTATGGTATGGTTATGATCAAGTATACTCTGACTACTACAATGTCATAAGTAGTGGTCAAAACTCAAGAATATTCCAAGCAGTTGCTAAAGGTGTATTTACTAATACAAGTGCTAAATTTACTAAACCTTCCGGTGTTGTTTCTGTAACAGTTGAAAAAGAATCTTATCCAGCTGCATTACCAAGTGAATTTACACCAGATGATATGAAAGTAACGGAATTATTTAAAAGTGGTACTGAACCAACAGATGTATCAACAAGATATAGTAAATTAAACAATGTAACAAATTTAAAAGCTAATGTTAAAGATTCTAAAGTCACATTAACTTGGAACAAAATAGATACACCTGATGCAATAAATTTAGATTACTTAAATAAGTATTTTGAAAGTTTATATGGAGATGCAACGCATAGACAAAAGGCCTTAAATAATCGTCTTTCATATAATGCTAATAATATTGGTACAGTAATATATAATATATATTTAAAGGATGATAAAGGTAATTTAACATCACTTGGAACAACAGAAAATGACACATATGACTATACAGTTAAAGATGGTGGTACATATACATTTGTTGTCAAAAGTTCTTACACAATATTTAAAAGTAATATAAGTGATGGAATAGAAGTTAAAGTTAATATTGATAAAAAGAATGATTCAACTGAAGATGATAATAATGTTGATAACATTAATATCGGATTAAATGGTGATAGTGAAATTTCACTAAATATTGGTTACAAATATAATGAAAAATCTGTAATTGTTATTGAAAACGAAAAAACAGATGTCACTGATAAAGCAACTATCAATATTACTATTGTAAGAAAATCTGATGGTAAAACAGTTAATGAAATAACTACATCATCTGCTGATATATATACAGTTACATATAAAGTAAAATATAAAAAAGCATCTAAAACATTAACAAGAAAAGTTAATATTGTAGGAACACCGTACAATGGTTAAAGGAGCAAAATTATTTGCTCCTTTTATTTGCTAAATCAAGTGGAATAGTTATTGTTACACTCGTACCAACATTTTCGTTTGATTTATACTCTATTTTAAAATTATGTGCCTCTAATATCTCCTTAGATAATGAAATACCTAATCCAGTCCCATTCTTTTTGGTTGTATAGAATGGTTCCTCGATTTTGGAAAGTATTTCTTCACTCATACCACAACCATTATCTTCAATAACTATATAAAAATTATTATTATTTAAGTTAGTAGAAATAAATATTTTACCATCATCTTTATTAATAGCTTCAATACTATTTTTAACTAAATTAATTAAAACTTGTTTTAAACGATTATAGTCCCCATTTATATATACCTCATCATCTATTAGACTTTCTTCAATTATTATCTTGTTCTGCTTAGCAAGAGGACTAACACTATCAATAACCTCTTCAACTAGTAAATTTATATCCATAATATCTTTTTCTATTTTTATTTTATTAAGAGAAAGAAAATCTTTTAGAATTAATAATGTTCTATCTATTTCTTCCTTTATAATAGGAACATATCTTTCCACTTGTTTTTTATCAGATGTATCTAACATATCAAGATATCCTTTACAAACAGCCATTGGATTTTTAATTTCATGTGTAATCTTAAATAAAGATGTTCTTACTTGTTTTTCTTTTTCTAATTCTTTAATAGACATGTGATATCTTATTATTTCTTCACCTTTATCCATTAAAATAAAGACAAAATGAATAATAACAAATAAAATAATCGATGTAACTAGTATCCCCATTAAAACAAATGAAGACGATTTATCACCATAATAATCTACTTGCCAAAGCATAGCCGTTGTAAAAAAGGATTTTAAAATAATAAATAAATTAATATGAGCATTTGTGTTTTTATCTTTTTTAAACAATATTGTGAATATTATATAATATAAAAAATACTCAAAAATCATAAAAGGAATATTAAAACCAAATGAATAATAACAATCTACAATTATAAAAATTGATAATAAAATACTACTTAATTTATCCTTTTTGTAATATGCAATTGCAAGTGGTACACTACTTATTATAAGAGGATTATAAATAGTAGTATTTTTACCATATCTTATAAGTAAATAAAGTGAAGTAATTAAAGTTAAATCAAAAATTAACTTATTCTCTTTTTTACCTATATTTTGATTGTAAGCAATATAAAACAAATACAAAATTAATGGAAAAGTTATAAATATTAAATCAATTAATATTATTTCAAATATATTCATTTTCTCACCTCTCGACAAAATTATATAAAATTTGTATGTCTCTTTTTGTCGAAAAAAGAAAAAAAGTGACAAAATTTATCACTTTAAATCATCAATTTGTTTTTTTAATTCTCTAGCATCATTTCCAAATATAATCTTTAATTGATTTTCAATTTCAACGATACCTTGAGCGCCCATTTTTTGTATAGCTTCTTTATTTACTATTTCTGTATTATTAAGTGTCACTATAAACCTTGATTTATTAACCTCATAATTTATAATATTATTCTTACCACCTAAATACTCAACTAATTTATTAGCTTCGATTTTAAAATCTTTATGTTTTGATTTTACAATAGCAAGTGCTATAACAAGCATAATAACAATAATTATTATATATTGTACTAATTCCATTCTTTATCACCTACCTAATTATACTATATTTTAATTAAAATTACATCATTTTTTTCTTATTAATATTTTTAATTGTATAAAATATTATTTTAGTGTAAGATAATAATAGGTGATTTTCATGAATAAAATATCAAAATTTAAAATAGATAAATGGCTTCTTATATGTTTAATTTTATTTGCACTCATAAGCATATTTACTGTTTATAGTGCTCAAAATCTGCTTCCTAGTTATATGAACTATTTAACTATTAAACAAGCACTATGGTATATTATTGGTTTTGGTGTTATGTTTTTAATAATATCTCTCGGAAATAATTATATTATTAAAAATGCTTGGATATTATACATTATAGGAATTATTTCACTTATTTTATTACTTATATTTGGTACACCTATTAATGATGCTAAATGTTGGTTTAATATTCCTGGAATTGGTTCTGTTCAACCAAGTGAGTTTATGAAAATTATACTTATAATAATACTTGCGAGAGTAATAGACGACTTTAATAAAGAACATTCCTCACCTACGGTTATGGATGAATTTCTCTTTCTTATAAAAGTGGGCATTATTGTATTAATTCCAAGTATTCTTACCTTCTTACAACCTGATACAGGAGTTGTTCTTATTTACTTACTTATTACAATAGTAATGCTATTTATATCGGGAATTAGATACAGATGGTTTATTGTTTTAATAGGAATATTATTATTGTCAGTTGGTTCAGTATTAATAATATACTTTTTAAATCAAAATTTATTTGTTAAAATATTTGGTACAAGTTTCTTTTTAAGAGTAGATAGATTGCTAGATTGGTCTAATAAAAGTGGATATCAATTAGAAAATGGTCTTACAGCAATTGGATCTGGCGGGCTTATAGGTTTTGGCTTTAATAATACACCTATTTATTTTCCTGAGCCCCAAACTGACTTTATATTTGCTGTATATGCAAGTAATTATGGATATATAGGTTCTCTTCTATTATTAGGATTAATATTATTTTTTGATATAAGAATTATTATGAATGCTATAAGAAATAAAAGTAATATCAATAAATATATTATTGCAGGTATCATAGGTATGCTTATATATCAACAATTTCAAAATATTGGTATGACATTTGGTCTAATGCCTATTACAGGTATTACTCTTCCCTTTATTAGTTATGGTGGATCTAGTTTACTTAGTTATATGATTATGATGGGAATTGTTTTTAATATAACAAATGATAACTTAAGATATACAAATTAAAACAGGTATTTTGAACTGAAACCAAAAAGTTGGACAGTTTATTAATAGTTTCTAATTAGAGGATTGTCACCTGTAATTCACAGGTGACAATCCTTTTAATTTCACTTTAATTCTACCATAATTGTAGTAATTAATATAGTCATTTATCGCTAAAACTAATTCATCTATATTTTTATATTTATCTTCTTGGCCATAAAACATTTCTGCTTTCAAAAGACCAAAGAAATTTTCCATCATTCCATTATCCATACTATTTCCTTTTCTTGACATGCTTTGCTTTATATCTTTATTTTTTAATCTTTGTTGATAAGATTGGTGTTGATATTGCCATCCCTAATCTGAATGAAATATTAATCCTTCTAAATTTTTACCTTCAAATTCCTTATAAAGCATATCGTTTATTTGTTCTAAGTTAGGAGATTTGGAAATATTGTGTGATATTATTTCACCTTTATATCCATCTAAAATTGGTGATAAATAACATTTGTTCCTTTATAAGATGAATATTTTCTTTTATTTCTTTTTAGTGGCTTTAAGCCTAATTTAATCATTATTCTATAAATTTTTTTATATATCCTTGATTTCTTAATTTTAACGTAATTCTACGATAACCGTATCTTTCTTTATTATTAATAAATATTTCTTTTATTTTATCTATTATTTCTTTGTTTTTATTATCCTTATCTGTTTTGGATAAAGTATAATAATATACAGATTTAGCTAAACCAGATACTTTTAAAAGAATCGTTAGTGGATATGTTAACCGAAGTTCACTTATAACATTTACTTTTTCTTGTGTTGTTGATTCTTCCTTGCTTGAACAACGACTTTCAATTTTTTTGAGTATTCTAGTTCCGCCTTTAAATATAATTTTTCTTCTTCTAGTCTCTTTATTTTTTCTTTATCCTGAATTGAATAATTTTTATTCTTCACTGTTCTTAATATGTTTATCTATTAACCTTATTAAATATTCTATACCTTCATGCCATATTCCATATTTTGATACAAGTGAATTTATACTCATACCTTTCTTTCCATGATTATATAAACTTATTTTATCCTCATAACTCAATTTACTCATATAAAAACCACGTTTCCTTTGTTCAAGAAACGTGTTTCATATCACAAATACCTGTTTTTAACTATATGGATATACTCTAATTTATTTTACTACCGTTATAACAGGACGAACACCAAGTGTAAATTCGCTAATGTATCCATGCAAAAATCCCTCAAAATCTACACTGCGTGCAACCCTTACATAATTATCACCTGATGAAGATGAAGATCCCATTGTCCACCAAGCTCCGTCAATTGTCCACGAATTACCTTTAATTGTTGACGAACCACAACTGGTGGACCCACAATACAACCAAGATGCGTAATCACTTGTTTTAGATATCCTTGTTATATAATGACCTACATTCGGATAATTACTGCTTTCATCTTCATAATATGGGCTCATATTATAATATTCGGAATAACTTATTAATCTTACTTTATCGCTCACTGAATCTAAAGTACATGAACTGCCTAAAGCATTTATCTCACTTATTAAGTAACCACCATATGTTTTACTACTATCTGCCACGGTTGGATCAATACATATTGGAGTTGAGACTATTTCATTATTAATTTTACTTTCTAGATTAGTTAGAAATTCTCCGTTTAAATATGCTCTTATTAATGACTTATCCCAGCTGTATACATAATATTTACCTGTTGAATCTACACCACAATCTGTTGATGCATCTGTATCATTTGTACAATGTAGCATATTACTATTATCACCTAATTGATTTGCATCCATTAATAATGTTACCTGCGTTCCTGTATCACTTATGACATGCCATTTATATCCACCTAGTGTTACAGCATCACCTGTTGTATATGTTTTATTTGGAAGTGTATCTTTTGACACTATTGAACTATCTCACTACAATTTGTAGTTAATTCATAATCATAGTCATTAAATTTATTTATTTTAAATTTAATATAATTATCTTTTTCACTTATTTCCTCACCTGTACTAGCATCCATTATAGGTGATTTTAAGTAATTATAATTAACAAGTGTTTCTAAACTTATGCAATAAGTTTTTCCATCTTTAATGGGATAACTACTACTATGATCATCTATATATTGCTCTGCTGCTGTTCCTAGCACTTTAAGTGTTGCACCACTTAACTTTTCTTTTGATTTATTTAATTGATTTAATAATGGAGGAAAAGCAACTGTTGCTAGTATTCCAAGTAAAACGATAACTCCTAGTAATTCAGCAAGTGTAAAACCTTTTTTATTCATAATTTCACCTATTTTCTATAACAATTATATCTTTTATCAAAAAAAAAGTAAATAAAAAACTAAGAAATCTTAGTTTTTATTCTTCAGTTTTAGAAACTACTTCTTTACCCTTGTAAGTTCCGCATTCACGACATACACGATGTGGTCTTATTTCAGCACCACATTTTGGGCATTTTGTTGTTCCATTTTCTTCAATTTTATAGTGAGTACGACGCATTCTTCCTCTTGTCTTACTAACTTTTCTAAATGGTACAGCCATCTCGACACCTCTTTCTAAAGTAAATCTTTCAACTTTGCTAATTCAGGATTTATTTCCTCATGTACATCATCTTCAGTAATAAGTTTCCAACCATTACCTTCGATTTTGTAATTTGCTGCATCTTTGCTTACAACTTTCATGGGAATTTCCATTAATATATTTTCCCATATTATTGGAAAAATATCAAGACTATTTTCAATTTTTTTAGAAAATTCATCAATTTCTTGCATTATTTCATCTATTTCGCCATCTATTTGACATTCAAATGGATAAGTAACATCTTTTAAGGTAACTGAGCAAGGCAAAATCATATTACCAGAAACATGTAAATTAAGATAATAATTATTCATAACATCCTTTGTAATTGTTCCCTTTATTTTGACATCATCTAATTTTCTTATTTCTGTTTTTTCCAATTGTTCTTTCGTAAATGAATAATTCATATCAATATCTATTTTATTACTTATATTATTTTTTAATGAACTTAAATCAATAATCATATATATCACCAATAAAATTATATATGTTTTTCTTTATTATTTCAATACTATTTGTCATAAATACTATTTTCATGATATTATATAAAAAGGTGATTTTTATGCTTAATGCAGTAGGAATAATATGTGAATATAACCCTTTTCATAATGGTCATTTGTATCATTTAAATAAAGTAAGAGAAATGTATCCAAATAGTATTATCATACTTGTTACAAATGGATATTTTACACAACGTGGTGATATAAGTATTATATCTAAAAAAGATAAAACATCATTATGTTTGGATATGGGTATTGATTTAATTATTGAATTACCATTTCCTTTTGCTACGCAAAGTGCTGATATATTTGCACATGGGGCAATTAGTATTTTAAACTATCTAAATGTTAAAAAAGTTATCTTTGGAAGTGAATGTAATGATATTAATTTATTAAATAAAATTGTTGATATTCAACTTTATAATGAAGATTATAAAACAAAAGTTAAAACATATTTAAATAATGGTTTAAACTACCCTACAGCTTTATCTAATGCTCTAAATGATCTTACAAATATAAAAATAAACCTACCTAATGATTTACTTGGTATAAGTTATATAAAAGCCGTAAAAGAATTAAAAGCTAATATAGAGCCTATTTGTATTCAAAGAACAACTGATTATCATACATCTCATATAAATAATAATATTACAAGTGCAAGTAATATTAGAAGAATGATACTAAAGAAAGATAATATTGATAATTTAGTTCCTAATGAATTATTAAAATATCCTTTAATAGACAAAAGTTTTAATGATTTCTTTTCCTTATTAAAATATAAAATAATTAGTGAACAAAAACATATAAATATTTATCAAACAGTTGATGAAGGATTTGAAAATAGAATAATTAAAAATATTTATAATAGTGATTCTATTTATGAATTAATAGAAAAATGTAAAACAAAAAGATATACATATAATAAAATAAATAGAATGTTTGTTCATATATTATGTAGTTTTACTAAAGAAGAAGCAAAGAAATATAAAGATATTCTATATATTAGAGTTTTAGGTTTTAATAAAAAAGGTCAAAATTATTTAAAACAAATAAAAAAAGATATAAATATTCCTATTATTACAAAGGTATCTGATAGTAACAATGAAATGTTATTATTGGAACAAAAAGTTACTAATATTTTTTCATTAATTTTAGATAATGATAATATTACAAAAGAAGAGTATCAAAGTTTTCCTATTATTAAGGATTAACTTTCATACTCTTTTGTTTTGACTTATATATAAGTGTTTGATTACGACCATTTTCTTTTCCAGTATATAATGCTTTATCGGCCTCTTCAATAACTTCATCATATTCTTTTTGGATATTATAACTAGATAAACCAAATGTCATTGTTACATTAAATATATTATCATCAACTTTAATAATAGTATTTTGAATTTTATTTCTAATTCTTTCAACTATTTTATATGCATTATCTATATCATTTTCAAGAAGACATATAATAAATTCTTCTCCACCATATCTTCCAACTATATCCGTGTTTCTTACACTATTATTTAGTATTTTACCAATACTTTTTAATACTTGATCACCTGCTCTATGACCATAAGTATCATTAACCATTTTAAAATTATCGACATCCCCAATAATGATGATAAAGTTAAAATTTTTTTTCAAATAGCCACTCATAACATCCTCAAAATTTTCTCTTGTCATAACACCTGTTAAATAGTCATTTACTTTACAAGGCTTATACATCGTAATTGTATAATAATTATTGTCTTTAGCTAAACGTTTAATATAACTTACTGTATAACAAGTATTTTCATTTAACCTAAATTTCCCTTTAACAATAAGACTTTGCTCAAATGATAAAGGATTATCTATATTAGAGTAAACTATTTTTTCATTTTGATCTTTAACAATAATTTTGTCTTCAATAAATGATAATATTTCACCATCACTTATCATTATTAACCCCCTAAATATTTTATTTATTAGAAATATATTCTTGATAATTTCTACTCATAAAATTATCATATGCTTCTATTTCTAATTTTTGATTAAATTTTTTAAATTTAAAATTTTTATTGTTTTTATTAATAATTTCCTTAACTAAATATTTTAATAATTCTGGATTTCTAACTAGAATTGGCCCAATAACATAAGTACCATAAAAATTCTTATAATGAATACCTTCTTTTTTACTACCAATATAACTACCAATACCTTTTACAACATCAAATAAATTTAAAATATCACTTTTTATATGCCCACTTTGATTTTGAAATCCTAAAATATATTTATTAATTAAGTCTGTTTTAAATAAAACCTCATCAACCATACGTACTTCTTCTTGTTTTACATCAAAGTCAAACATACCAAGTGCTGTATATTTTTTATTATTTACATCCTCTATTACGTTACCAAATAATTCTAAAGCATTACCTGTACATATAAAGTGAACACCTTTTTCGATGGCATCTTCAATATCTTTTTTATATTTTAATAAATGGTTTAAAACTATTTTTTGATTATTTTCTGTTCCAGATCCAATATAAACAATGTCGTAATCTTTAAAATTCAAGTCATCATCAATAGTTAAAAACTTAATTGCTGTTTTAATTCCTTGTCCTTCTAGTTGCATCTTTAAGGCTTTTACATTACCACTTTCTCCATATAAATTCATCAAATCATAATATAGATGTGCTACCTTAATGTTCATCAATTTCACCTTCTATCATTAGTTTATTAAATGGTTCAACATAATCAAAATTTAAAATAGAGAAAATATCACCTTTCGTTTTTTCCTTTAAATATTTAACAGCACTACCTAATTCTTCAAATGTTAATATTTTCTTTTCATCAATACCAGCATATTTAAGTCTAGTTGCAATATCAAAGCGATGAATACCAACGCATATAATTTTTTCAATATTTAAGTTGCTAAGTATTTCAAAATCGATATCATAAAGCCATGATAAATCATCAAAATTATATCTTCTACTTATTTCTTTCCATCCAATAATAACTGTTTTCAATTCTTTAAATCTTTTTGTATATAAAAGAGATTGATTAAATGTTGTACTATTTTCATTTTTATTACTAAGAACATTTACTTTCCTACCATTATAGTCATATACATCATGATTCTTCTTATTACTATCAATTTTAGAGATAATACTACATACCTTATTTTGATCAAGACCTAAAATAGATACAAGACTAAATGCTGCTAGTGTATTATATGCACAATATAATACATCAAATGGTATATGTATAACATATTCATTATTAATTTTAATTTCTGATTTAGAAAAATCAATAGATGTTATTTCATAATCAATATTAGGTCTCTTAAAATCACAACTTGGACAATAAAAATCCCCTATATTTTCAAATTGATAATAATTGTATTCTAGTTTTGAATTACATTTTGGACAATATACTAAATTTAAACTAGCAAATGGATTTTGTTTATAAGAATATTTATTTTTACCAATTCCATAATATGTTACTTTATAATTACCTTCAAGTATAAACTTTTGTAAATATGGATCATCACCATTTAATATTAAATGCATGTCTGGTTTTAATGCTTTTTTTATTTCATTATAAACCAAATCAAAATGGCCTTGTCTAGGTGGTTGATCTCTACATATGTTTGATATAACAACGTGCCCTGGAGTAATATCATCAAATACGTATTTTGCATACCTCTCATCTATTTCATAAACTAAAACATCTTTATCTATTTTACCATTTAATTTACAATTTTCCAAAAGAAGCGTTGTAATTCCTGCTTTTAAATTAGATCCTTTGTAGTTATGAGCAACAGTATAACCACATTTTCTATAAACTTCGGCAATCATACTAGATATACTTCCCTTTCCAGATGATCCCGTTACAGCAATTACTGTCTTTGGAAGTTTAAAATATTTAAGTAAATTTTTATTAATCCTTAAAGCATAATCACCTGGTAATGAACTCCCTTTATGCATTATTTTACCAATAAATATTAAGATTTTTCCAATTATGATTGCTAACAATGATTTCATATATACACCTCTTGCATAAATTATAACATAAATTTGATTAAACTGTTATAAATATTAGGTAAAATTTATAGGAAATTATTAGAAAATCAAGACTATCATTTATAAATATCATACTTATTTTTTCTACTTTTGTCGAATTGATTAAAATTCACTTTAATATGTGATATAGTTTCATTCTAGGAGATGATATTATGTTTAAAACAGATATTGAATTTAGTAAAAACACTCTTTATATTGATATTGAAGGACCAGTTAATAAAAAAAATATTCAAAAATTAAAAAGAAAACTTTATTATATCGTTGAAGAATATAGTATTGGTGATGTTGTTTTAAATGTAGAAAAAGGAAAAGATATAGATGAACAAGCTCTTTATAATTTTTTAGACGAATTTGATGAAATATATGGAGGAAATATAACAATCATGGATAATTGATGATATAATTTATTATAGAGGTGATTTGGATGATAAATTATATTGATAAAAAGAATACATATATAGATGAAAATGTCGAAATTGGAGATAACTGTCTTATTTATCCTGGTGTAACTATAATGGGTAAAACAATTATTGGTAATAATTGTACTATTTATCCAAATAGTTTTATTAAAGATTCTATTATTGGGAATAATACAACTATTTATACTTCTTACATTATAAATAGTCAACTTGGTAATAACAATATAATTGGACCATTTGCTAATATAAGAGAAAATAATTATACTGCCGATAATGTTAAGATTGGTTCTTTTGTTGAAATTAAAAACTGCAACATAAGTATTGATAGTAAAGTACCTCATCTAGCATATTTAGGTGATACGCAGATTGGAAAAAACTGTAATATTGGTTGTGGTGTTATTACGGCTAACTTTGATGGTAAAAGAAAAAATGAAACAAATATTAGTGATAATGTCTTTATTGGATGTAGTTCTACCCTTGTAGCACCCCTTAATATTGGAGAAAATGTTTTTATTGCTGCTGGTTCAACTATTACGGATAACATACCAAATAATAATTTTTCTATTGCAAGATCAAAGCAAGAAACAAAACTTCGAAAACACACTTCAAGTATTTGAAATAGTAATTAAAAAATGGTATAATGTTTAATGATATTTGAGGTGGTAATTTGAAAAACTTTTTGATAAAGACTAAAAATAGTATTATAACTTATTGTAAAACAAATATTTTATTTTTAACATTCATTATAACAAATGTTTTTAATGCATGGCTACTTAGATTTTTTTCCGTTAAAAATGCCCTAGAATTAAAACCAATTCTTGCTGATTTAGCAATCGTTATTATAATTGGAGCTTTTGCTTATTTATTTAAACCTAAAAATAGATTTAAATATTATTTTACATGGTCTATAATTTTTACAATAGTTTGTGTTATTAATTCCATTTATTATAATAACTTTTTATCATATGCATCTTTTTCATTACTTGCAACTTCTCTTCAAGCTGCAAGTGTTGCAGATGCAATTGTTCAAAATGTTATGGAATTAAAAGATTTTATTTATATTTTTGGACCAATGACACTATTAATTATAAATGGTGGTTTAAAAAGAAAAGGTTACTTTAATAAGATTATTCAAAATGGAAAAGTTATGATGCTAAATACTTTAGTTATGGGTGTTATAACAATTGGCTTTTTCATTTCAACGCTAACAAGTTTAGATGTTGGAAGATTTGGTAAGCAATGGAATCGTGAATATGTTGTCATGAAATTTGGTATATATTTATATCAATTTAATGACTTAGTTATAAGTGTTAAACCACAAATTAGTCCTTTATTTGGTTATGATGAACATGCTAGAGATTTTAGAGAATATTATGATAATAAAGATTATACACATGAAAACAATGAATACACTAATATTTTTGAAGGAAAAAATTTACTTGTTATTCACGCTGAAAGTATTCAACAATTTACCATGGAAACATCCTTTAATGATAAAGAAGTTACACCTAATTTAAACAAATTAGCAAGTGAAGGAATGTATTTTACAAATTTCTATGCACAAGAAAGTGTTGGTACAAGTAGTGATACCGAGTTTACTTTTAATACATCTCTAATGCCATCTTCGAATGGAACAGTGTTTGTTAATTATTGGAATCGTGAATATTTAACTATCCCTAAACTAATGAATGAAAAAAATTATTACACCTTTAGTATGCATGGTAATAATTGTACAATGTGGAATCGAAATGTTGTTCATGAAGCTTTTGGATATAATAAGTTTTATTGTTACAACAAAGACTTTAATATTGATGAAGTTTTAGGATTAGGTCTTTCTGATAAATCATTTTTTAAACAAGCTGTTCCTAAAATTAAAGATATAAGTAATAAATATAATAATTTTTATGGGGTTCTTATAATGCTTACTAATCATACTCCATTTGCTGCAGCAAGTACAATCGATTATGATGTTGATTTTAAATATGAAAAATTAAATGAAGAAACTGGAGAAATGGAAACAGTTAGTGCTCCATATATGGAAGGAACCACATTAGGTGATTATTTTAAAACAGTTCATTATGCTGATGAAGCCATTGGACAATTTATAAATGATTTAGATGAAGCTGGATTGCTTGAAAATACAGTTATTGTTATATATGGTGATCATGATGCTAAAATTAAAAAAGCAGAATATAAAAGATTTTATAATTATGATCCATATACTGACACTGTTATAAGTAGTAAGGATGAAAATTATCAAAACGTTGATTCATATTCATATGAATTAAATAGAAAAGTTCCACTTATTATCTGGACTAAAGACAAAGAATTACAAAAGAAAATAAATGTTAAAATTGATAAAGTCATGGGTATGTATGATGTAATGCCTACTCTTGGTAATATGTTTAATTTTTCTAGTAAATATAGTTTAGGTCATGACATATTTAATATTGATGATAATACTGTAGTATTCCCTGATGGTGACTGGCTTACAAATAAGCTATACTATAATAGCCAAAAAGGAGAATGGAAATTACTTAATCCTGAGGAGACTGTAAGTATGGATTATATTGATGATAGAAATGCTTATGCTGAAGAAATAATTAATATATCTGATTCTATAATTACGTACGATTTAATTAAAAAAACAAGGGAATCAAAAGAACTTATTGAAAGTGCAAATTAAAAGAAATAGAAAAAACTATTTCTTTTTTAATATTCATCACTTATATATGTAATTTCAAACGTATTTCCAATTAAATCATATATACTAATATTTTTAGGATTTTGACTAATTATCATACCTTTTTTACTATAATCATATAAAGGATTATTTGGATCAATTTTATTTTCTTTAATTAAAAAACTATAATTATTACTTTTTCTCCAAGTAACAAAATCACTATAATTTTTATTAATAAAATTAGGAACCATACAGATATCTTTATCTTTACTCTCTTCTTTTGAACAATTAATTACCTCTTCTTTTTCTATTTTGTCAATAACTGTTACTTCAAGTGTATCACTTCCAATATATTCTAAATCCATACCACTCATAATACTTTGATTTGTTATCTCACCTACACTTAAATTATTATTTTTTGATGTAACATATTTAATATTTAATTTTATACCATTATTATCACAATACTCTTTTACAGTACTAATATTATCACCTACAAAATTTGGAAAAACATATACGTTTGCTCCACTTCCAACTCTTCCTATTTCATCACTTTCATCAAGGTTACCATCTAGTAATCCTAAATTAATCTTCATAGCCGTTTTTATTGCATCAATACTTTCAGTATAAGGAATATAATTGTATAAAGTTAATTTCGTTCCCGCTTTAGTTATATTATCATAATCATATATATATGCATCATATCCATTAATAAACAGCTTCTTTATCTTAATTATTTCATCTATATTAGAACTATTACTTTTTAAAACTATTTCTTTACCTATATTATATAGTGATAATATTTCATTAGTATTCATGTTTGTTTCCATATTATTACTAATGGTATCTAAAAGATTATATATAGTATTTACACTTTTAATACTTTTTAATTTATTCATTAGACCCTTAACTATTAATTGCTGATTTTCACCACGTTTTATATCATTAATTGTTTTTCTATGTCTTGCAAGGGCAAGGGCTTCTTCTCCATTTAATAATTTAGTACCTTTATCTAAGCATATTTGATTGTCAAAGTTACGATTGCTATCTTGTTCACAAAAAGATATAGGGACATCCACTTCTACACCACCAAGTTCATCTACTAATGACACAATACCTTTAAAGTTTATCTTTAAATAATAATCAATATGAATATCAAAAAAAGATTCGACTGTATTTATCATACAAGTATCACCATTCCATGCAGCGTGTGTTATCTTATTTTTTCGATTATTTTCAAAGCAACTAATAGGCACATATGTATCTCTTGGAATACTTAAAAGAGTTGTAGATAAAGTTTTAGGATTAAATGTTATTAACATTAACGCATCACCATTAAATGAACTATTATTTATACCATCTATCTCAGAATCTACACCCATTAAAAGAATAGTAAATGGTTTATCTATTTTTTGATTATTATTCTCTACTTTTATTTTTTCTTCAAATGTACGAACAATACTTATCTCATCTAAATTTTTATCAATTAAATTATTAAACATAAGTTTATAATTAGTTGGTACAATAGCAAAATCAACCTGACCCTCATATAAATTATTAAGAAGTTCTACATAATTATCATTTAATTTTCTATTATCTAAAGCATTATTGTCAAGTATTTTAAGCGACATAGAAGTATTTATATATCCAATAGTCCCATCATTATAATTAACGTGATGATTTGATAAGGTTACAATACTCATTGATGTAACCATATAATTATTTGTTATTCCACTTAAACTTTTATATACTTTTCCTATATTAAAACTAATAAAATAAAGAACAATAGAATATAAAAGTAGAATAATACTAAAAATAATTATTACTTTATCTTTTTTATTTATAATTTTAAAACTTATATATATAGAAGATATATATATTAAAATTAGGATTATAATAATAATAACACGTAAAGTCGTTTCAACATTTTTAAGTAGTAGCATATTATATATTAAAGATATATTAACAATAGTTAGTATAATATTAATAAATAATATTATAATTAATTTAAATTTTTTATTCATATTTAATCACCTATTATCTTTAATAGTATTAATCAAATATTTTTTTTTAGTAATAAAATTTATAAAATATCTTATGTTAATTGACAAAAAATATATATTAGTGTAAAATTATAAATGTTGAAATAAAATTTTTAAATGGGCCTGTAGCCAAGTGGTAAGGCATGGGACTGCAACTCCCTGATCGCTGGTTCAAATCCGGTCGGGCCCTCCATATAAAAAATATACGGTTCTTTGTCAAGTAGTGTTGGTAGTATCAAAAACCAATGATAAAATGAGCAATCTAGAAGGAAGCAGAAAGGCTTCCTTTTATGATGCCTTAATAGGATTTAGTAATCCTTTAATAAGCATAATTCTAGCTTTTAAATGTGAAAATTTTCTATATCCACAAGCACTATGTTTAACTTGTTTAATTAAATTATTCATACCTTCAGTAATGCCATTTGAATATTCATAATCAAATGAATTTAAAATATATTCTTTAAAATCTAAAAATGTTTTTAATGCTTTAAGCATTTTTAGAGAAATATTTTTGTTTTTTTGATTATTAGTTACAATATTAATAAATGTATTTTTATCTCTATCATTAATAGATTTAACAATACCTTGGTAAATTTGATAATCATTATATAAAGTTTTATTAGTGTTTATTAAATATGTAACAATATCTTTTTCAGTCATTTCTTTTCTAAAACAGGGTGAATAGATTTTTTTAATATCATCTAACTCATTCTCTTTTTTAAGAATAAGTTTCCAATATTTTTTAAATTTTCTATAATTAGGATTGGATTTTTTACATAATTTAATTCGAGTATTATCAAGAGCATTTCTGGGTTGAAGAACAATGTGAAATCTATCAGAAATCAGAATTGCATTTTTAAATAATTTAGTCATTAATTTATAATAAGGTTTATATAAATCCATGGTAATGAATTTAACCTTATTACGTTCTTTTTTAGAATATCTTTTAAAATATTTTTCAATGTCTAAAGATAGTCTACTATTATTAATATCAAAGATATTATGTTTATCTTGATCAACCATGATAAATGCCATTTTTGATATAGTATCTTTAGTAGCATTAAACTCATCAATGCCTATGCATTGAGGCAATTTACCATTATTTTTAATAAGTTTATCTGTAGAAATAGAATCCAGAATCCTATTAACAGAGGAAGATGAAACATTATTATTTTGAGCAATATCTTTTTCTGGTCCTTTCTTCATTAAATCCATAATGATAGACAATTTAGTATTATTAGATATTTGTTTATGAAAATCAACAAGATTAGTGGTAGCAATAAAAGTAGAATGACAGTATTTACATAAGAATCTTTGTTTATCAAGTAATAATATAGTATGAAAATTAGAAACTTTATTAATTTTGATTTTACAATTTTTCTTAAAACCATACTTAATAATAGTTTCTGGATTTGATTCATACAAACAATTACAATTAGGACAAATAGAAGGAGTATAAGTAAGTTTTCCATGAAAAACTTTGATAATTTCATGATTAACAACTTTTTCTTCTAAACAATTTTCATCAAAAATGATATTTTCATCTTTAATATTTAAGATATTTCTAGTATAATCAGAGTGAGACATATAATCAAATCCTTTCAATGTTTTATTTCTCAATTACATTGTACCATAAGTTTTTGATATGTCTCTTTTTATATAAATAAAATAGTGTCAATGAAAGTTAAGTAAAAACCTTCACCAACACTAAATATTATAGAACCAAATATACGAACTCCTAAGGTTCGTTTTTTTGTTAAATTTGAAATTCCATTATCAAAAAAAATCAAATATATTTGACTCTAAATACAATCATGTTAAATAATAACAATATATAATATTAAAGATTGATATTGAAATAATACTAATGAAAAAATCAATACAAGTTAAATTTTTTATACAAAAAACTTAGGTAACTTTAACACTTACATCAAAGCACCTAAGTGATTAATATTGCTTTTTTAATTTTTCAACAAATTGTTTATATACTATAAATTCTTCATTACTTTCATCAATTTGCAAAACATATAAAATTTTTCCATACAACATATTTAAATATTTAATTGAATTAATAGATATTTTACATTTTTCTAGGTGAGATTTTAATCCAAATTTTTTAATATAATATATTTCTTGTCTTATTTTATTACGATATTTTATATTAACTTGTATTTTGTCATTTACCACAATTCCTGTAACGTTTTGACTTGAAGATCTATGAACTATATGTATTTTTTCATCATTTAATTCTAATCCAAGTTTATATAAAAGATTTCTAACTTTAGTTATTAAGATGCTTGGATGAAAACTACCAGAAAAAGTCATATCATCTGAATATCTTGTATACGATATATCATTTAGTTCACACCAAGCTCCTAATTCTTCATCAAATTCTTTCATTACTAAATTTGATATATAAGCTGATGTTGGACAACCTTGCGTTAAATGATCATTATAAGTACATAAATAAGTTAGTATCATTCCCACTGATTTAGGAAAGTATTCTATAGGAAAACAAGAATTATAAATATCTAAAAAGGATATATTTTCAAAAAAATTTCTAATATCTAATTTTAAAATTATTTTTTTATTAACATGTGGAATGGCATTATCTTTCAGCTGAATTCCTTTATGGTACGCCTTTGCATATTTTGATATAACCTTATTGTTAAGTATATTAGTTAAAATTTGTTTTTGAATTTGTTTTAAAATAGAATTTGGTTCATATATAGTTCTATATTTACCATTTCGTTTTTTTATTTTATATATTTTATAATTTTTTTCTATGTTGTTACTGATAGAGTAAATAGTCTTAATATATTTTTTTTCATTTTTACAATTAATTAAATTTAGAGATAATAAAAATTCATTGCATTCTTTTGTGCCTACATATTTCCACATTTTTATTACCTCCCATATATGCAGTACTAACGATATTGTAATATGGAAATGGACTTAAAGCG
>OKXB01000678.1_pt1 | contig 40208 bp, 48 predicted proteins | sample 1601731 | NCBI WGS metagenome assembly OKXB01 (sample SAMN04414077, study PRJEB24778) | human gut metagenome | material: faecal | host: Homo sapiens
AGAAGAAGTGTTAAGTACCTATGAATATAAACGTCTGATCAAAGCAAATGACCACCCTACAGATGTTGTTCCAATATCTAAACCAATATTATAATTTTTTATTTTTTCCATTGATTCATTTAGTTCTTTGATATCTTTTATTCCTAAAGAATATAATGTATAATCACTGACTTCATTATTTTCATCAACTATTAAAACAACTTCATTATATTTTGTTGGCCATTTTCCTGCAAGTACGTCATATTGTGATTGTAATAAATTTTGGTTATCTAACATTTCATTCCATACATCAGTTTGAGTCATTGTCATTGAACCTGACATCATTGATGATGTGCTTTGTCTTGATTCCATCATTTCTCCAAATCCTAGTTCGTCAAATACTTTGCTTGGATTTACTTGTTGATATGTTTTATCTTCATTTTGTTTATATATATTTAAGTTTAAATTATACTCATATTGAATAGCATTTATATAATCTTTTATATTTGTATCTCCACTCTCCAAATATTTTTTAAATTCTTCTAAATTATTCGTTTGAAGTTTTGTTGATACTGTTTCTAATATATTATTTACTATTGGTCTTGAATATATTTTATTATCATTATGTTCTTCTTTTTCTCCATTTCCCATCATTGCTTCTAACATACTTGTTACATCTATACTAGCTTCTTGAATTGTTAATGGATATGATGAAAGTGTATCTTCTTCTACTCTATTTATATAACTTTGCATTCCATGTGATAATGATAATATTAATGCAATTCCTATTATTCCTATGCTTCCTGCAAATGATGTTAAAAATGTTCTTCCTTTTTTAGTCATTAAATTATTTAGACTTAATCTTACTGCTGTTGTGAATTTCATTGATGCTTTTCCAGATTTGTCTTTTTTATTTCTAGCTTTCTTCACATCTTCTTCACTAGATTTATAAGGATTTGAGTCATCTATGATTTTTCCATCTAATAATTTTACTATTCTTGATGAGTATTTTTCAGCAAGTTCTGGATTATGTGTTACCATTATTATTAATTTATCTTTTGATATTTCTTTTAATATTTCCATTACTTGTACTGATGTTTTTGAATCTAATGCTCCTGTTGGTTCATCTGCAAGTAGTATATCTGGATCATTTACTAATGCTCTTGCTATTGCAACTCTTTGCATTTGTCCTCCAGACATTTGATTTGGCTTTTTATTTAGTTGATCTCCTAATCCTACTTTTTGTAATGCTTCTATTGCCCTTTTTTTTCTTTCTGCTTTTCCTACACCTGATATTGTAAGTGCTAATTCAACATTTGCAAGTACTGTTTGATGTGGTATTAAATTATAGCTTTGAAATACAAATCCTACAGAATGATTTCTGTATGTATCCCAGTCTTTATCTTTAAATTCCTTTGTTGATTTTCCATTAATAATCAAGTCTCCTGATGTATATCTATCTAATCCACCAATTATATTTAATAATGTTGTTTTTCCACATCCGCTTTGTCCTAAAATTGAGACAAATTCATTTTCTCTAAACTCTATATCTATTCCTTTTAATGCTTGAACTTCGTTATCTCCTGATAAATAGTTTTTTGTTATATTTTTTAATTGTAACATATCTATATCCTTTCATTTTTTGTATATTTTATATTATTATTGTGAATATCTTGTGAAATTCTTTATGTTATTAAGATTTCATATAATATCTTGATTTTTTTTATAAAAAATGTTATACTTAATAAGTTCGAATTTTGCACATTGAAATTGGAGGTAGGCAAAATGAAACTCTGTATTGTACGTCATCATTTTTTCCTTTGGTTTTTAATTGATAAGCCTGAGCTTTTACCATTTGAAGGTGACTGGAATACGCTTATTGTTTTGGCAAATGAATCTGGTAGAATTTTATCTGATATTACTAAACATGGAAATATCATCCATGTTGAAAAATACGGATTAGAAATTGATTTTAAAACATTTATGAATATCTTAAATGTTCCAAACAGTTCAATTGCCGATTTGGTTAACCATAGTCAAAATTTGATTTTACACTCTGACGACGAATATTCTGTAGCCAAATTTGCAAAAACACACAATTTAGTTTATGGATATGTTTTCAATCCAACTACAAATAATCTTTTTTATTATGTTGTAAACAGAACGTATCCGTTCCAATTTGACCGTGGAGTCTTCATCGACCCAAACAATCCGTTCTAATTTCAAAAGAGGATCCCTTTTTGGGGTCCTCTTATTTTTATTTATTTCTGTTTTTTATATAAATTGCTAATTGTTTCAAAAATTCTGCCTTATCTCCATAATATTCTAATATCTCAACTGCTTCATTTGTTATTTTCTCTAATTCTTTTTTAGCTCCTTCAATTCCAAATACAGATACATATGTACATTTATTGTGTTCTTTATCATTTCCAACTGGTTTTCCAGTTACATCTGGATTACCTTCTTCAGATAAAATATCATCTTTTATTTGAAATGCTAAACCAATTTTATCTGCAAATTTTGATAATCTTTCTATATCATTTTCACTTGCATCTGCTAATATTGCTCCCATTCTTATACTTAGTTTTAATAATTCTCCTGTTTTATTTTCATGTATATATTGAAGCATTTGGTGGCTAATTTGTTGCCCTTCAAGTTCTGTATCTAAATATTCTCCTGCAATCATTCTATCTACCGCATTTGAAAATTCTCCAAATATTCTTATTTTATTTTGTGTTGCTGATTTTGCTAAGTCTTTACTCATAACTATATATGCTTGATTAAATAATGAATCTCCTGCAAGTAGTGCTGTTGGGTGATTAAATTGTTTATGATTTGTTGGCTTTCCATGTCTAAAATCATCATTATCTACTTCTGGCAAATCATCATGTATTAATGAAAAATTATGTATCATTTCAATTGCAACTGCATATGGCATTGCTTCTTGATAATTTTCTTTAAACATTTTATATACATCTAATACTAATATTGGTCTTAGTCTTTTTCCACCTGCCATCAAACTATAACTTACTGATTCATTTAATATTTTTTCAGGACATTCTTCTTTTCTTAAATATTTTTCTAATTCTGTATTTATAATTGTTTGATATTTTTTTAGTTGTTCTTTAAATTCCATTTTGGACTTCCTTTAAAATTAATTTTTATTGCTAAAGTATTTACTCTTCACATTGAGTTCATTTTAACACATTATTAGACATTATTCAACATTTATTAGATATATTTTGAACATTAACAAATATGCCAAGCTATCTAAAATAACTTGGCATATTATATTATCTTCCACAATTATTATTTAATTGCATTATATTATTCATATCATTCATACAAAATTTCTTATCTGAAAGCTTATCTTGAACAATTCTTAAAGCTTCACCAAATCTTTGGAAGTGAACAATTTCTCTTTCTCTTAAAAATCTTAATGGATCTATTACATCTGGATTATCTCTACATAAATCTATTAATTTTTCGTAAGTTGCACGAGCTTTTTGCTCTGCTGCTAAATCTTCTTGTAAATTTGCTATGGCATCGCCTTTACAAGCTATATATGCTGCTGTAAATGGTACTCCAGCAGCAGATTGTGGATATACATCTACACCATGATCAGTATAATATGCGCCCAAACCAGCAGCTTCAATTTCTTCAATAGATGCGTTTTTTGTTAACTGATGAACAATAGTACCTACCATTTCTAAGTGAGCTAGTTCTTCAGTGCCAATATCATTAAGTATGGCTTTTGCCTTTTCATCTGGCATGCCAAACCTTTGTGATAAGTATCTAAGAGAAGCAGCAAGTTCTCCGTCAGGACCACCATATTGGCTGATAATAACCTTAGCAAGTCTAGGGTCTGTACATTTTATATTAATTGGATATTCTAAAATTTTATTATAAGTCCACATTAGAACATTCCTCCTTCCAAAGATTCCCATGGCCAAGGCGTTTCAAGCCATCTCCATTTATTACAAGGGTAATTAATAGTTAAAGGTCCATAAACCTTTTGATATTTATCAGTTAAATCTCTGTATTCCTTACAATATTTATTGTGTAAGCATAAAGCTTTTTCATCATCTGGATGAGTATCTAAATACAAAGCAAGTTCTTGAATTGCAAAAGCTAAACATTTAATTTCATTTAACATTTCAGCCCTTGTATTTTCGTTTTCAGGGCAAGAAGGATTACAGCAATCATTTTGAGAAGAACATCCTCTATTTTCATCAGAATTCATCATTTATTACACCCCTCTCCAATAGAATTAGTTTTTTCTATAAAATCAATTTGCCTCATAGAATCACAAGGTTTGTATGGACTCACAAGTTCTGGAAAAATTGTCCCGTGTTTTAAGCCAACACATGGCTTAAAAGTTTCATTCATAAATTGAATAGGAACATAACTTTGAGCAAGCATAGGGTTATCTGAAAAAACATCCATATAATTATCATCAAATCCACATCCACAATTATCATTATAAGTTTGTATATTATTTCCTACATTGTTACAGCAATTTTCAATAAGATTTTTATTGTTACAATGATTTTGCATATTCATTATATTGTTGTTTGCACAACAGCAACGCATACATCTATTTCGCATTTTAGATTTTACCTCCTAAATAAAAGTTTATAATATATAATATTACAAATTTCGGCAGAATGTGACTTTTTTTCTGATTGGGGACGGTTCTTTTTCTGAAAAAGAACCGTCCCCAATCAGAAAAAAATTTACAACCACGAAAAAGTATGATATAATCCTCAAAAAAATGACACAAAAAGAACCGGTCCAAATGTGGCAAAAGGAGAAAACAAATGAAACAAATTAATTACTACGAAACTTACCAAGACGACTTTGTCCAAAGTCAAGACCAAGAGTATAAATTACCAGAAGATTATAAATGGATACACAAAAATCCAATATATAAGCTCTTTTCAGAAATATTATATAGAATTGCATATATAATAAGCTTGGTATATTGTAGATTTTTCTTACATATAAAAATAAAAAATGCCAAAATATTAAAAAAATATAAAAAAGAAGGATATTTTTTATATGGAAATCATACTCAGCCAATAGGAGATGTTTTTACACCTGCACACATTTGCAAAGGAAAAAGGATATATGTAATAGCAAATAGCAATAATTTAAAGGTGAAAATAATAGGAGGTTTGCTTCCAATATTGGGAATTTTGCCAATACCAGATTCAGCAAGACAAATGAAAGACTTTGTAAAAGCTGTAAAACAAAGAGCAGATGAAAAAAATTGTATAGTTATATATCCAGAAGCTCATGTATGGCCATATTATACTGAAATTAGGCCATTTCCTACAACATCATTTAAGTTTCCTGTAGAGGCTAACGCAAAATCATTTACGCTAACTACCACATATCAAAAAAGAAAGTGGGGAAAAAAGCCTAAAATTACAGTGTATGTTGATGGACCATTTGAGATAGATGAAAAACTAAGCAAAAAAGAGAATCAAGAAAAATTATGTAATGAAATATATGAATGTATGAAAAAAAGAAGCAAAGAGAGTACTTATGAATATATAGAATATAGGAGAAAATAAAGAATGAATGTTTTATATTGTGGAGACAGAAATATAGAAAGTGGACTAATTATTTCAATTTTATCTTTACTAAAAAATGCCAAAACAAACTTGAAGGTTTATGTATTAACAATAAACAGTAAAGAATGGAATATTGATGGAGTAACAGACAAATGCATAGCTGTATTAGATAATAAAATGAAATTAATAAACAAAGAAAATAGTATTAAAAAATTTGATATAACTGAAATTTTTGAGAAAGAGTTACCTGCAAAAAATATGAAAACTCGTTTTACACCTTGTTGTATGTTAAGATTATTTGCAGATGAGATACCTGAGCTTCCAGATAAAATTTTATATTTAGACAATGATGTAATATGCAGAAAAGATTGCCAAGAATTTTACAATCAAGATATGGAAAAATATGAAATTGCACGGGTCTTTAGACTATTATGGAAAGTGGTTTTTCAAAAATAAAAAAATAAAATTTAATTATATAAATTCAGGTGTATTATTATTAAATTTGAAAAAAATAAGAGAAACAGAGCTTTTTAAGAAAGCAAGAGAAATGTGTCAAAACAAAAAAATGTTTATGCCAGATCAATCATCATTAAATAAGTTATCTGTTGGTAAAAAAATTGAAAAAAGAAAATATAATGAGCAACGAAGATTAAAGAAAGATACTGTATTTCAACATTTTACAACAAGTTTTAGGCTATTGCCATTTTTTCATAAGGTTACAATAAAACCTTGGGATATTGAGATGGTTCACAAAGGCTTGAAAATTTTTGAATATGATGATATACTTGAGCGGATATAAAAAAATACAAGAAGAAATATGATAAATTTCTGATTGGGGACGGTTCTTTTTCCGAAATGTTCCAAAAAGACCCGGTCCCAATGGAACATTTCGGAAAAAGAACCGTCCCCAATCAGAAAAAAGAAAGGAAAAATAAAAATGAAAAAACAAATACCAATATTTTTTACAATAGATGACGGATATGCACCATATGTTGCTTGTGCAATTACATCTATAATTCAAAACAGTTCAAGAGAGTATGATTACAAAATATATATTTTACACGATGGATTAAATGAAGAAAATTTAACAAAATTATCAAAATTAAGATGTGAAGGTTTTGATATAATCTTTAAGGAAATGAAAGATGGAATGGAACTAATTACAGATAGAGTAGAAAACAGATTAAGATGTGACTATTTTACTTTAACAATTTACTTTAGATTATTTATTGCAGATTTATTCCCAGAATATGATAAAGGAGTATACATAGACAGTGATGTTGTTGTACCTGGTGACATTTCAGAATTATATAATCATCAATTAGGAGACAATTTTATAGGTGCCTCAACAGATAATTCAATTCAAGGCATTCCGGAACTTACACATTATGTAGAGGAAGCAGTTGGTGTAAAAAGACTTGAATATATAAATTCAGGTGTACTTGTAATGAATTTGAAAAAAATGAGAGAAACAGAATTTAGTAAGAAATTTTTAACATTACTAAGTACATATCATTTTGATTCAGTAGCCCCTGACCAAGATTACTTAAATGCAATGTGTAATGGGAAGATATTATATTTGAACGAAGAGTGGGACGCAATGCCTGCTGAGGGAAAAGAAGAACTAAAAAATCCGAAACTTATTCATTACAATTTATTCCAAAAGCCTTGGTGTTATGATAATGTTCAATATGAAGATGTTTTTTGGGAATATGCTAAAAAAACAGAGTATTATGAAGATATATTAGAGTTTAAAAAGAATTATTCAGATGAAAAAAAGAAATCTGATCAGGAATGTTTAGGAACTTTGGTTGGTAAGGGGAATATTATACCTGAAGAAGAAGTTACTTTTAGAAAAATGTTTGAACAAGGTAAGAGTATAAGAGCATAGTAATTTTTTTCTTACTGGGACCGTTTCTTTTCTCATTGGGACCGTTTCTTTTCGCCAAAAAAATATTTTTTGGCAAAAAGAAACGGTCCCAATGAGAAAAGAAACGGTCCTTTCACGAAATTTATCTCAAAAGTTCAAACCAATTTCCAACAATAAGTTTTTCCATAGAGAAAAATCCTATTTTATCAATGCCATCTTTAGCAACTAAATTAGTTTCAGAAACAATATCACCATTTAAACGAAATTCAAGTTTACCAATGATTTCGCCTTGTGAAATAGGGGCAGAGATATTATCTGAAATAACAATATTTTGTTCAATATTAATATCATTTCCTTTAGCAATCAAAGTTCCGCAATCATTTTCAGGAATAACCTCAACAGTTGGTAAAACGCCTTTATCAACTTTTATAGATTTTATAGGTTCATTTTTCTTAGCAAGTTCTTTATATTCAAAATTTGTAAAACCATAATCTAATAGGCTTGAGGCATTACTAAATCTGACTTTAGAAGATGGAGCTTTCATTACAACAGCAATTAGGCTCATATTATCACGTGTTGCAGAAGCGGATAAGTTGTAGAGTGCAAGGGAGGTTGAACCAGTTTTTAAGCCAGTACATCCATTGTAATTTCGAACTAGTTTGTTTGTATTTACTAAGCTTGATTTACCATCACGAAGAGTGTCCATATAAATGGTTGTGTATTTGGTGATTTCTGGATAATTATTTAGCAAAGCCCTAGAGAGTAAAGCTATATCATAGCTTGAGGTGTAATGGTCATCTTCATCTATTCCGTGACAGTTTTTGAAATTTGTATCATTCATACCAAGAGTTTTTGCTTTTTCATTCATCATATTTACAAAATTTTCTTCTGTTCCTCCTAAATATTCTGCCATAGCTGTTACACAATCATTTGCTGAAACTATACAGATGGCTTTTAACATTTCATCTACTGTTAATTCTTCTGTTGTAGTAAGCCAAATTTGTGAGCCACCCATAGATTCGGCATTAGCGGAGCAAGGAATTTTTGTGTCATAAGATATTTTGCCAAGAGATATGGCATCCATTATTAAATAAATACTCATAAGTTTAGTAACACTTGCAGGTCTTAGTTTTTCGTGTGAATTATATGAATATAAAATTTGACCAGTTTTTTGTTCTATTAATATACATGAGCCACAATCAAGATTTAATGGATTTGATGTATCATCAGTGCCATTTGAAGATATTGTACTAGAGGTTTCAAGTGAAAAATTTAAGGGAGAGCTCCAAGTGTATGAATCTGAATATGCATATATTGGAGAAGAGAAACATAACAAAACATTAAAAGCCAAAGATGCAACAAATAATTTTATAGAAAAAGATGAGATTTTTTTCATAATTTTACCAATCCTTTCAAAATTTTGTCCGTCCATTTTAGAAGATATGGAAGGAGCAAAAGTTTAAGCTAGTTTAATTTATGTAATTTATAAATGGAATATGCAAAAAAGCTACCATAAATTTATGATAGCTTAAATATTTTTACATAAACATAATTTTTATCACAAGAAGAAGTTATTTTTATAGTACTTCCAGTGCTATTAACAAATTTAAAATCATAAGAACCATAAGCTACAGCAGCATCTTTTCCTTTAGATACATAAGGAACGGTATTGCTGTGTTCGTGCCTTTCTGTAACTTTTAAATCGGGAATTTTAAGCACGGCATTATATAAGGTAGAACTTACTTGGCAGTTGCCACCGACCTAAAGCTTCAATTTTTTCTCCATCTTGAAAAACATCTGCTTTTTTATATCCCTTAGAAGATGTGGCTTTTCCAACTGTATTACAAAATGAAAAAGTTTGACCATTTTCTATAGTAGTATCATTTAAACTAGAACATGTTATTGAAATATTATTTTGCCTGTCAGAATCTTTTGTATAAATTTTTGTAGTAAAACTTGCGATTTCTGTTTCGATAGGGGAAGCGGATTGTTCTGAGTTATTTTCATTAGAGGTATTCTGAAATCTAGAAGAATTATCAGAAGGAGCCTCAGAATTTTGATTTGTTTCATTAGAACCGTATAGTATTGGTAATTTCATTAATGGTAGAATTATCATTTGCAGAAACTCTTGTAGAGTTATATGGAAAATTATTCAAATTTGAATTGTTAGAATTTGCTGATGTATTACGCTTATAAAAATAAAAGCCTAAAACACAACCAATTAAAATAAAACCAATAATTATAAAAATATATACTTTTTTCAATTTTACCCCTCCAGCATTTTTAATGTATTATGCACATTTTTTTGCAAAAATATTACATTTATATTACATTTTTTAAAAACTATTGAAAACGGAGAAAATATAGGATAAAATAATAAAAAACTAAGGAGGAAAAATTATGAAAAATAAAAAACAAGAAAAATTACCATTAATATATCTATTAGGAATGCCAATTATATTTATAGTTGCAAACTTTTTAGCAAGAACACACGTTGAAATTTTAGGTTCACCTTTATATTTTAGTGTATTACTATATCCTTTAACATATTTATTATCAGGATTAATAGTAAAAAAGGCGAGCTACAAAAAAAGTCTTTTAATTATGGCAGTAACATTAATAACTGCAGCATTAACATATGTAATGCAATGGGCTTTATTAAGTTCAATGGACTATTTTGTTATGATTTATTCATTTTTATCATTCTTAATAGGACAATTAATATTTATATATACTTATGATTTTTTAAGAAAAATAAATAAAGATACTTATGGATGGATATTTATATTATTTTTGGTAGTAAGTGCTATAGATGATGCATTTTTCGGAGCAATTGTAGAAGGACAATATATAAGTTTATCAATTTTAGCAAGAGTTATATATGCTGTTGTAGTACCAGCGGTTTTAGCTAGAAAAACAGAAAGAAAAAGTAAATAATAAATAAAAAAGAAATATTGGAAAAAATATTTCTTTTTTTGTTTCTTTATGTTACAATAGAAAAGATAAATTAAAGAAAGGATGAAACAAAATGAAAAGCTATTTAGTTCTAGAAAATGGAGAAATTTTTGATGGAGAAAGAATAGGATATAACGCAGATGTAATATTCGAAGTAGTATTTAATACATCAATGACTGGCTATTTAGAAATATTTACAGACCCATCATATAGTGGACAAGGAGTAGTAATGACATACCCATTAATAGGAAATTATGGATTAACATTAGAAGACAAAGAATCAGCAAAACCTTGGGTAAAAGCAGTATTTGTTCACGAATTAGCAGAAGTAGAAAGTAATTTTAGATCAAAATTACATATTGACAAATTTTTAAAATACAACAAAATTCCCGGATTACAAGGAGTAAATACAAGAAAACTTACAAAGGTATTAAGAGATAATGGAACAATGAGAGGAATGTTAACTGATGATATTTCTAACATTGAAGAAATAATAGAAAAAATAAAAAATTATAAAGTTACTAATGTTGTTGAAGAAGTAACTTCAAAAACAATCTATGAAATAGGCGATGGAAAAATAAATATTGGTCTATTAGATTTTGGTTCAAAACAAAATATTATAAATTCACTAGTAAAAAGGAATTGCAAGGTAACAGTATTTCCTGCTAATACTAGTTCTAAAGAAATTTTATCAAGAAATTTTGCAGGTCTTGTATTATCAAATGGTCCAGGCGACCCTGAAGATAATGTGACCGCAATCCAAACAATCAAAGAAATATATGAAAGCAATTTTTCAAATCCAATACTTGGAATATGTTTAGGACATCAACTTATGGGATTGGCAACAGGATGCAAAACATATAAATTAAAATATGGACATAGAGGACCTAATCATCCTGTAAAAAATATAGAAAAAGACAGAATTTTTATAACATCACAAAACCATGGATATGCAATAGACGAAAAAACTGTAAATCCTGAAATTGCAGTAGTATCAGATATAAATATGAATGACGGAACAGTTGAAGGATTAAAATATTTGAAAAAAGATATTTATACAGTTCAATTCCACCCAGAAGCATGCCCAGGACCAGAGGATAATAGTTATATTTTTGATGAATTTATTGAAAGAATAGAAAAAAATTAAATAAAAACTTGCATTTTTTTGATAATTTGAGTATAATATGAGTATAGAAAAGATTGACAACAATTCTTTTCATATAAATAGTGTTTGCAAAAGAATTTTTTGGAATTCAATTTAATCAAAAAAATGTAGAGGTGGCGACCTCTACATTTTTTGTTACCCCAAAAGTTCTTTTATTAACGTAATAATTTCAAGAAAAGTTTTAAAACCCTTCATTAAAATACTAACATTAATTTTTTTCTTTTGTTTAATGTGTTTGCTTTTTTTTGAATTCAACTAAATCACCTCCCTTTAATAACTAAAGAAAGAGGGGCAACGCACATTATTATACAATGATTAAGAAGAAAAGTAAAGAAAAGGAGAATCAAAATGCCAAAAAATAAAGATATAAAAAAAGTATTAGTAATAGGTTCAGGACCAATAATAATAGGACAAGCAGCAGAATTTGACTATGCTGGAACTCAAGCCTGTAGAGAATTAAGAAAAGAAGGAATTGAAGTTGTTTTAATAAACTCAAACCCAGCAACAATAATGACAGACAAAGAAATGGCAGATGAAATATATATTGAGCCAATAACAGTAAAAACAGTAGAAAAAATAATTAGAAAAGAAAAGCCAGATAGTATTCTTCCTAATTTAGGAGGCCAAACAGGTTTAAATATAGCAATGGAACTGTATGAAAGAGGCTTCTTAAAAGAAAATAATGTAAGACTACTTGGAACATCGCCAGAAGGAATAAAAAATGCAGAAGATAGACAAGCATTTAAAGATATGATGGAATCTATAAATGAACCTTGTATTGCAAGTAAAGTTGTTACAGATGTAGAAGATGCAGTAGAATTTGCAAATAAAATAGGATTTCCAGTAATTGTAAGACCTGCATATACCCTAGGAGGAACAGGTGGAGGAATTGCATATACTGAGGAAGAATTAAGAGAAATTGCATCAAGTGGTTTGTATTTATCAAGAGTACATCAAGTATTGATAGAAAAATGTATATCTGGATGGAAAGAAATTGAGTATGAGGTAATGAGAGATTCAAAGGGAAACTGCATAACAATATGTAATATGGAAAATATAGACCCTGTTGGAGTACATACTGGTGACAGTATAGTTGTGGCACCATCTCAAACATTAGCAGATAAAGAATATCAAATGCTTCGTACATCTGCTATAAAAATAATATCTGCATTAAAAATAGAAGGTGGATGTAATGTACAATTTGCTTTAAATCCAAATAGTTTTGAGTATGCGGTAATTGAGGTAAACCCTAGAGTAAGTAGATCATCAGCGTTAGCATCTAAAGCCACTGGTTACCCAATTGCAAAAGTATCTAGTAAAATTGCAATTGGATATACCTTAGATGAAATAAAAAATGAGGTAACTGGCAAAACTTATGCGTGTTTCGAGCCAGTACTTGATTATGTAGTTGTAAAAATTCCAAAATGGCCATTTAATAAATTTAGGACTGCTTCTAAAGAACTTGGAACTCAAATGAAAGCAACAGGTGAGGTAATGGCAATTGCACCATCAATAGAACAAGGTTTGATGAAAGGTATTCGTTCTTTAGAGGAAAATTTGGACTCACTAGAAATGCCAAAATTAAAGGGAGATTCAACAGAAAAGATTTTAGAACAGCTAAAAGTAGTTGATAATGAACGTATTTGGGTAATTGCAGAGAGTTTAAGACGTGGAATTACAATAGATGAAATACATAATATTACAAAAATAGATAAATTCTTTATAAATAAAATAGATAGATTAGTAAGAATGGAAGATGAGCTTCAAAATAAAAAATTGACACCAGAATTACTATTAAGAGCTAAAAAAATGGGATACACAGATAAAGTAATTTCAAGACTTACAAAAATAAAAGAAGAAGATATTAAGAAAAAAAGACAGGAAAATGGAATAATTGCAAACTTTAAATTAGTTGATACTTGTAGTGCAGAATTTGAGGCGAAAACACCCTATTATTATTCATCTTATGATGATGAAAATGAAAGCATAGATTCCAAAAATCCCAAAAAGATAATGGTTTTAGGTTCTGGGCCAATAAGAATAGGACAAGGAATAGAGTTTGACTATTGCAGTGTTCACAGTGTTTTAGCACTTAAAAAACTTGGATATGAAACAATAATAGTAAACAATAACCCAGAAACAGTAAGCACAGATTTTGACATTGCAGACAAATTATATTTTGAACCGCTAACGTCAGAAGATGTAGAAAATATAGTAAATGTAGAACATCCTTATGGAGCAATAGTTCAATTTGGAGGTCAAACAGCTATTAAACTTACAAAAGCATTACACGAAATGGGAGTTAAGATTTTAGGAACACAAGAAGTTGATATGGATAGAAGTGAGGATAGAGAATTATTTGATGAAGCATTAGAACATTGTAAAATTTTACGTCCAAAGGGAGAAACAGTTTATACAGCAGAAGAAGCAAAGGCAGTTGCAAATAGACTAAAATATCCAGTACTTGTTAGACCATCCTACGTACTTGGAGGTCAAGGAATGGCAATTGCATATGATGACAAAGATATTGAAAGATTAATTTCAGATATAAATGAAATTGTACAAGAACACCCAATTTTGGTAGATAAATATATGCAGGGAAAAGAAATGGAAGTTGATGCAATTTCAGATGGAGAGAATGTTCTAATTCCTGGTGTTATGGAATTACTTGAAAGAGCTGGAGTTCATTCAGGAGATAGTATATCAGTATATCCAACAAGTATAATTGAGCAAAAATATATTGATAAAATAGTAGATTATACGAAACGAATTGCTAAAGAACTAAATATAATTGGATTGTTTAATATTCAATTTATAATATGTGAGGGAGAGGTTTATATAATTGAAGTAAATCCAAGAGCAAGCAGAACAATTCCTTATATAAGCAAGGTTACAGGACTTCCTGTTATAGATGTTGCAACAAGAGTTATTTTAGGGGAAAAACTAAAAGATATTGGATATGGAACAGGTGTATATAAAAAATCTGATTATGTTGCAGTAAAAATGCCAGTATTCTCGTTCCAAAAACTAAAAAATGCAGATACATCTTTAGGTCCTGAAATGAAGTCAACAGGTGAGGTTTTGGGAGTTAGTAAACACTTTAGCCAAGCTATTTTGAAAGCTTTTATTGCAAGTGGAATTGATGTTACAAATAGAGGTAAGATTTTAGTTACTGTAAATGATAAAGATAAACCAGAGATTTTGCCAATTGTTGAAAAACTAGCAAATGAAGGGTATGAGATTTATGCTACTTCTGGAACTGCTAGGTTCTTTAAGGATAATGGATTGGAGAATGTAATAGTTGTACCTAAGATTTGGGAGGGTACAAATAGTATTCCAGATTTGATTCATTCTGGTAAATTGGCATTTATTATTAATACTCCTACTAAAGGTAAAGAATCTAATAGAGATGGATTCAAAATTAGAAGAATGGCAGCTGAAAGTAAAGTCCCTTGTTTTACAGCAGTTGATACAGTTAGCGGATTTTATGATGCTATTGCTAAAGGATTTAAGGAAGAGGATTTGGAAGTTGTTGATATTGCTAAGATTTAGATTTTTAGTTAATTGAAGAGAAGAGTCGCTTTGAGGTTATTTTGACCTTAAGGCGATTTTTTACTCGGATTATTACAAAAAAATAACTAGTTTAGCTAGTAATATGAGCATGTATAAATGAAAAAAGAATGAATAATAGTACATATATATTTGAAATGTTACAGTAATTTTATATTTTGAATACATTTACAAATTGTGTTGAACACAAGCAACTATAATGGTAAAATTTAAATTGATAAATATCGTTTAGTATTTCTGATTTTTATGAATGAAATAATTGATATAAATAAGAATTTAGGGAAGAATAATGATAGAATTTTTGTATATGAGAGGATGAACAAGATGAAATTTTATAAAAAGAATTTTGGTATTACTTTGATTGCTTTGGTTGTAACTATTATAGTACTTTTAATATTGGCGGGAATTTCGATAAGTATGTTAACTGGACAAAATGGGATTCTAAATAGAGCTGCGGAAGCAAAAGAGAAAACAGAAGATGCAAATAAAGAGGAACAAAGAAAATTAGCACAGGCTGAAGCATTAATGAGCACAGAAGATACAGTATATAATGGTATAAAAATCCCTAAAGGATTTGCTCCAACAAAAATTGAAGGAGAAGATTCGGTTGATGTAGGTTTGGTGATAACAGATGGAAGCGGAAATGAATATGTTTGGGTAGAAGTACCCAAAACAATATATACAGATTCAAATTATAATACAAGTGGAACGCCAAATTCAGAAAACGATTGGGAAAAGATAAGAGATTGTTTAAAATCGTATACAAGAAATTATTCAAGTTCAGATTATAAAGATACTAATGCAGATGGAGTAACATATTCTGATGATTACAAAAAGATGTTGAAAAGTGTATATGAAAATGGTGGTTTTTGGATAGGAAGATATGAAGTAGGGATTGAAAATGGAAAAAATCCAAGAACATTTTATATAGAAATAAAAGATGATGATAGAGCAGTGGTAAAAGCTAATATGTATCCATATAACTATATAACAAGAGACGAAGCACAGATATTGGCAACAAGAATGAATTATAATGAATGTACAAGCAGTTTGATATATGGATTACAATGGGATTTAGTTTTGAAATATACTGAGACAAAAGGGGCAGCAACAAATGTTAATTTAACAACAGACAGTACAAAAATTGGAAATTACTATAATTCAGAATTAAAATTGAATAGAGGAAAATTCGCACAATATGGAGAATTATCAAATTGGTTTGATTATAATAGTGAAAAGAAAAAAGAATTAGTAACAGGAAGTAAAAAGAAAGTTCAGGATTCATATTCAAATGCAATGTTATTAACAACAGGAGCAACAGAAGATACTACTTTGCAAAATATATATGATATAGCAGGAAATGTATGGGAATGGACTTTAGAAATGTCAGATACTATTGGCCCTTGTGTTGCAAGAGGAGGATGCTATAGAGACAGTGGGTTAAGTAAAACTATTAAAGAACGTGGAGCTGACAATACAATCAATAGTTATGATTATCTTGGTTTCCGTATTGGATTATGGAAATAAATGTGTATAGATAGTTGGAATTCAAGCGCTTAAAATTCAAAATATGAGTAAGTAAAAAATAAAGTAGATGATATATAATTTTACGTGTAATTAATTACAAATTAAATTATATATCATCTACTATTTTGTATATTATCAAAACAATATATTATAAAATTTTTGTATGAATGATAGTGATTATCAAGAAATTGATTGTTTGATTTTGTCAAAATTTGTCGAACGATTTTCCTTGACATAAGGCCGTTTTCGACATATAATGATAAAGTAAAATTTGTATATATTGGAAAAAATTTATATAAAAATTGATATGTAAGTATAAAAAAGACAATATTTGTTTATACTGTAAAATTAAAGTAAGAATTGAAATTAACTAAAAAAAATGATATAATATTGTAGATATCGAATATAATAATAATGGGTGATGATGAAAATGGCAACTAAAAGCTTTTTAAGAGAAATTATTATAAAAAATAAAAAATCAGCAGAAAAATTTATTGACGCTTTAGAAAATGCTGAAAATAAAAAGGCGAAAAAAGTAAAAATTAATAAAATGGTTCAAGATGTAACGGATTGTGAACAGATAAGGAAAATATTTAATCAAAAATAGTATGGGGTATAAAGTAATCAACTTGAAAGATATTTACAATAGTATTGGAGAAGAAAGAACAAAAGAAATACTAAAAGATTATAAATGCAGTTTAAACGAAGACGTTGAATATTTTCTAAAAGAAAAAGCAATAGAGTTTTCGAAACAAGATATATCGAGAACGTATATTGTAATGAGTCAGCATAAAGAAGATGATGTAATTGTTGGATATTTTGCTATAACGAATAAAGTTACTAATATAAAGAAAGTTAAATTAAGTAAAACGAAAAAAAAGCGTTTATTAAAATTTGCTATATTTGATAAAGAAAGCAAATGTTACAGTATAGCCTTACCACTAATTGGTCAGTCAGGAAAAAACTATGTCAATGGTTATGATAAACTAATTACTGGAGATATACTGTTAAAGCTGGCTTGCAATAAAATAAAAGAGGCTCAGGAATTAATTGGGGGAAGATTTGTTTTTTTAGAATGCGAGGACAAAATAAAGTTAAGAGAATTTTATGAAGACAATGGATTGGTATGTTTTAGAAAACGTAATCTTGAAAAAGATGAAAGAAAAAAGAACTCTGGAGAGTATTTACTTCAAATGCTTAGAGATTTGAGCAAATATAATATAAATTAAGAAATTATATAGTAAAAAAATCGTTTTGACAAAACAAAACGATTTTTTACTATACTCTTTTAACTTTTCCATTTCTTAAACATTTAGCGCAAACACAAACTCTTTTAACTTCACCATTGATTTCAGCCTTAACACTTCTTAAGTTAGGTTTCCATGTACGTGGAGCTCTTCTACTTACGTGTGAACGTGCGATACTAATTTTATTTCCAGAAATTGGTTTTTTTTGACAAATTGCACAAACTGCCATTTTCCTTTGCACCTCCTTAAATTGACTTATTTCTATCTATGTAAAAACGATAAATCTTTTTTATTATGTGCTTTTTAGTTGCACATAAGTCAATCGACTTTATCTAGTTTAACACAAAATAAAATAAAATACAAGACATTTTAAAAAAAATATTAAAAATTTGTTGCAATTTATTAAAAATGTGATATAATGAGAAAGCGTATGAATTTCGCGTGGGAAATTTTAGAAAAAGACATAAAAAATAGAAAGGAAGATTTTAAATGGAGTGTAAAGTAGAAAAAACACAAAACGCAAATGAAGTAAAATTAGAAATCACAATCGAGGCAGAAAAATTTGAAAATGCCATAAAGAAAGTATATTTCCAAAGTGCAAAATACTTCAATATCCCAGGATTCAGAAAAGGAAAAGCACCACAAAATATAGTAGAAAGATATTATGGAAAAGAAATATTCTATGAAGATGCTTTTAATGACCTAGTACCAGCAGAATATGATAAAGCATTAAAAGACAATAACATAGAAGCAGTTTCAAGACCAGAAATAGATATAATAACAATGGAAAAAGGACAAGACTTAAAATTTACAGCAACAGTACAAACAAAACCAGAAGTAGAACTTGGAAAATATAAAGGTATAGAAATCGAAAAAATAGAGTATAATGTAAAGAAAGAAGACATCGAAAACGAATTAAAATCAATGCAAGAACAAAATGCAAGATTAGTTACAGTTGATGATAGAGCTGCTGAAAACGGAGACACAGCAACAATAGATTTCGACGGATATGTAGATGGAAAACAATTCGAAGGTGGAAAAGCCGAAAAATATGACTTAGTATTAGGAAGTCATTCATTTATAGAAGGATTCGAAGATCAAGTTGTAGGAATGAACCTAGACGAAGAAAAAGATGTAAATGTAACATTCCCAAAAGAATACTTCTCTAAAGAATTAGCTGGAAAACCAGCAACATTCAAAGTAAAATTACATGAATTAAAGAAAAAAGAATTACCAGAATTAGATGACGAATTTGCAAAAGATGTAAGTGAATTCGATACATTAGAAGAATTAAAAAACAGCATCAAAGAAAAACAAGAAAAACAAAACAAAGACAAAGAAAAATATGAAAAAGAAGATGCAGCAGTAAAAGCAGTTGTAGAAAACATGAAAGTAGAAATTCCTTCAGGAATGGTAGAAATGGAAATAGACAATATGATGAGAGATATGGAACAAAGAATGTCATATCAAGGTCTAAAAATGGAACAATACCTAAAAATGATGAACCAAACTGAGGAAGAATTCAGAAAAAATTATGAACCTCAAGCAATAGATGCTATTAAATCAAGATTAGCTTTAGAAGCAGTTATCAAAGCAGAAAAAATAGAAGCAACAGATGACGAAGTTAAAGCTAAAATAGAAGAAATGGCTAAAAACTATGGCAAAGAAGCTAAAGAATTAGAAGAAAATGAAAACATCAAAGAATACATAAAACAAGGCATCGAAAATGAAAAAGCTATGGAATTCTTAGTTGCAAATAGCAAGGAAAAGAAAGCTACTAAAAAAACAACAACTAAAAAAGCTGATAAAGAAGAAGCAAAAGAAGAAAAAACTGAAAAAGCAACAAAAAAGACTGAAACAAAGAAAACAACAAAAAAATCAGAATAATATTTAAGTAAAAGTAGGGGGAGGTTTAAAAAAGAGATTTTTTATTCATTCCCTCTTTTTGCTAAGATGAGCGAAGGGGACCATTGGGGTCGGTTCTTTTTGGTCCCATTTTGGCAAATTATTTCAATAATAAAAATGGGACCAAAAAGAACCGACCCCAATGGTCCCAAAAGAACAAGGAGGAAAAATTATGTTAGAAAAAAACAGTTTAGTACCTTACGTAATAGAACAAACAAGTAAGGGAGAACGTTCTTATGATATCTTTTCAAGATTATTAAAAGACAGAATAATATTTTTAGGAGAAGATGTAAATAGTACAACAGCAAGTTTAGTAATAGCTCAAATGCTATTCTTAGAATCAGAAGATCCAGATAAAGAGATATACTTCTATATAAATTCACCTGGAGGAAGTGTAACAGATGGATTAGCAATAGTAGATACAATGAACTACATTAAATGCCCTGTATCAACATTTTGCCTAGGATTAGCTGCAAGTTTTGGAGCAGTATTATTAGCAAATGGAGAAAAAGGAAAAAGATTTGCAATGCCAAATGCAGAAATATTAATACATCAACCATTAATAGCAGGTGGAGGAATTTCAGGACAAACAACAGATATAAAAATCCATGCAGAGCAAATGATTAAAACAAGAGAAAGATTAACAAAAATCTTAGCTGACAGAACAGGAAAACCAATTGAACAAGTTATGAAAGATACAGAAAGAGATAATTATATGACAGCAGAAGAAGCTTTAGAGTACGGTTTAATAGATGAAATTTTATATAAAAGAAAATAAGGGAGAGTTTTGTAATGGCAAAAAATGATGAAACAATGAAAAATGTATATTGTTCTTTTTGTGGAAAGCCACAAAGTGGAGTAAAGAAAATAGTTGCAGGACCTGGTGTATATATCTGTGACGAATGTATAAGCCTTTGTACTTCTATATTAGAAGAAGAGGGATTTCTTGACGAAGAAGAAGCATATACATTAAATGAAGAAACAAAAATTCCAAGTCCTAAAGAGATAAAAAAGGTTTTAGATGATTATGTAATAGGGCAAAATGAGGCTAAGAAAATATTATCAGTTGCAGTATATAATCATTATAAAAGAATAAACCACGAAGAAAAAAATAAAAACAAACAAGACGAAGTTGAAATTCAAAAAAGTAATATTTTACTTCTTGGACCTACTGGTTGTGGAAAAACACTTTTAGCAAGTACACTAGCTAGAATTTTAAATGTACCATTTGCAATCGCAGATGCGACAACACTTACAGAGGCTGGATATGTTGGAGAAGATGTCGAAAATATCCTTTTAAAACTTATTCAAGCAGCTGATGGAGATATAGAAAGAGCAGAAAAAGGAATTATCTATATAGATGAAATAGATAAAATAACAAGAAAATCAGAAAATCCATCAATAACAAGAGATGTAAGCGGAGAAGGAGTTCAGCAAGCACTTTTAAAAATTGTTGAAGGTACAATTGCATCTGTTCCACCACAAGGAGGAAGAAAACATCCTCATCAAGAAATGCTACAAATAGATACATCAAACATATTATTTATTTGTGGGGGAGCATTTGAGGGTCTAGAAAATATTATAAGAGACAGAACTGGTAAGAAAACAATAGGTTTTGGAACTGCAATTCAATCAAATAAAGAAATTGATAAATATAAAATATTTGAGGAATTATTACCACAGGATTTATTAAAATTTGGTTTAATTCCAGAATTTATTGGTAGACTTCCAATTGTTGCAACTCTTAAAGAGCTTGACAAAGAAGCTTTAAAGAAAATTGTTGTAGAGCCTAAAAATGCATTAGTTAAGCAATATAAGAAATTACTTGAAATTGATGGTGTTGAACTTGAATTTAAAGATGATGCATTAGAAGCAATTGTTAATAAAGCAATCGAACTTAAAACAGGTGCTAGAGGACTTCGTTCTATAATCGAGGGAATTATGACTGATATTATGTTTGAAATTCCTTCAAATGATAAAATTACTAAGTGCATAATAACCAAGGAGACTGTTGAAAATGGCAAGGAACCTGAGGTTGTTGTGGATGAGAATAAAGCAAGTGCATAGATAGAAAATCCATATTAATATTACTAAAAAGTAATATTAATATGGATTTTTGACGTATAATCGTAAAAATGGTATAATAATAAGTATAAAAATTCAGAAAGGAAGGAAAAATTTTATGGCAAGAGAAACACGGAGGCTGGACAAAGTAGTTGGAGGCACAACAGGAATGGCAATTATTTCTGAGGGTATAGCTTATGTATGCGAAGAAGTAGGAGTAGATAAATTCCGTTTGATGCAGCAGCCAGGTTTTTTAGTTAATTCAGAACAGAGAATGTTTGAATTAGTAAAAGAAGATTATTTTTATGGCAAGGAAGAAAAGCGCAATAAAAAATACAATTGGTTTATAGCGTTAATTGTATTTCAGGTAATGATTGTCAATATGTTTCTTCTGACGAAAATTGGAGGAAGTAGATTGCGTGTTGGGGTAACACAAATTCTTTATGGCAGTTCCGTATTGTTTGATGTTTATTTGTTTAACAAAATAAAAATTAAACGATATGAGGTAGAAGGAATAATTGCTAGAAAGAAGTGTGCACTTTATAAAGTTCTTAATTCTTGGGATAAGTTAGGAAGAGAACCTAGTTTAGAAGAAGCAAAGATAGCATCTTCTAGGCCAACAGCAATAACAGCAGTTAGTCCGTTTGAGGTAAGTGCAATGATTATGATAGCATTTGGAATAAATACAATAATTTCAAATATAATCATATCTATGCCATTGACAATGGTACTTACTGTTTGTGTTATTAAGTTCAGAGTTTGCAACATATTCGAAAGAGGAAAAATGTGCAATCCAACAGAAAGCGAGTTGAAGGAAGCAATGCTTTTGGTTTCTTTCTATAATGAAACAAGTAACTAAAAATTTTCCTGATAAGGGATCCCATAATTTATGGAATCACTTTAATTTGTGGGTAAGATTTTTAACAAAAATGATATCGTTAAAGTACTTAAATATATTTTGGCTACTGTAAAATATATTTAGGAGGTAATAATATGGAATTTAACGAATTAGTAAACAAAAGGCGCACAGCAAGAGAATTTACAAACAAGGAGGTATCCAAAAAACAAATAGAAGAAGTCTTACATAGTGCAAGTTTAGCACCATCAGCAAAAAATAGGCAACCGTGGAAATTTTATATATTAAATAATGAGCAAAAAAATCACATTATGAATATGCTTGTGGAATGGGAAAAATCAAATAGAAATGAGAAAACAAGCGTAAAAGGTTCTGCAGAACAAATACGAATGGCAAATAAAATGATAATGATTTATAGTGATAATTATCAATCAAACTCAAAAAGTAAAAATTACAAGAAACCAGATTATATATCAATACGGATGTGCTATAGAAAATATGAGTTTGCAAGCTATAAATTTAGGACTTGGAAGTTGTATTTTATGTGATACATTATATATAGAGAATAAAATTAATGAATATTTAGGAATAAAAGATTTTGAACAGATATGTGGATTTATTATAGGAGATCCGATATATAACTCACAACCAAAAGTCAAAAAAGATTTAAAAGATTTATTACTAAAATAACCAAAACAGACGTCAATAGCCGTCTGTTTTTGGTGGGTATTGCATAAAATCACTTGTCACACTCACATCTTGTTGCCCAAATTTTCTCAATTAACTCTTTGCGATAAGAAGGGTTCCAGTTACAATAAAAATCTTTATAAAAATTTAGGAGCCGGTCTCTACATTTATCACAAGTTTTAGGAAATTGAATAATACCTTTTGTAAAAGCATTTTCACGATTTCCCCACCAAGCAATTGTTAGTTTGTCTAAATATTCTTCTGGAATATTATGCAGTAGCTCAACAAATTCCCAAGATGAAATTTGGTCATAAACACCAATATCTTGCCAATGTTTTAACATAGTGTTTTGCTTAATATTTATAGGAAACAAAACAGCGTGAGTTTCGGCAGGCATTTTTTCATAGATGAATTTTAATGAATCCAAACAATCCTGAATCTGCTCTTTTCTTGTTAAAAAAGGGGCTCCTAAAAGTACATTTATTTGAAGACCTATATTATATTTTTCGCATAATTTAGTTACTTCAATATATTTGGCTGTATCAATATCCTTGTTATAGATTGCACGAACATCTTCAGAAGCTGATTCAAAGCCTAATTCAAAGTGAACTTCTTGTTCTTCACCAAGGATTTTTCTTGTATCTTGAATCTTTCTTTCGGTAATTGTATTATAGTGAGTTTCCATTGTAATAACTGGAATATGTTTATGAGATACAAATTTGAGAACCTCCAAAAATAAATCATAAGGAATTTCTCTTTCAGAAAGAAAGGATCCATTAGCCTCTAATTCAAGTTCAACCATATCAAAATTCTCTAATTTGATTTTTGCAAGTTCAGGCTTTACCATTTCTAAAGAAAGGTTATAGTCAAAACCATAATTACAAAATGTGCAAGCATTTTCACACCCGCAAGACATAAAGAGCAATTGATATGTTTTGTTTTCTACTCTTACAAGAGAAACGAGTGGGGTTCCAGGCTTGGTTTTTATGCTTTTCCGCATCTTCCATATTTTATGAGTTAAATAGTCATTCATTCTCATATCCTCCTTAAAATATATTTATGTTTATTATATTGTATTTAAAGAAAAATAGAGTGACCTTTTAAACATTAAAAAAGTCACTTTATAGGTATGTATAAATTTAATTTATTGTCAGGTAAATATTCCTCAATATCAGGTAAATTTTCTAAAGAATATTTTGAATTTACAATAATTGTTCGGTATATTTTTTTGCAAAATTCATACAAAGCTGTAGAATTTGTATAGTCATATTCGAAAATTAAATAGTTACAAGGTTTTAAATTTAATGGAGACGAATTTTTAAACTTTTCAGGAGAAGCTATATAATAAGTAGCATCATCTATGTTGCAGGTTTTATCATATTCAAGTAATCCATATTCCTTTTTATTTTTTATATATTCACGGTTATTTTTCCAAAATAAAGGAGCTTCATTATGGCAATCTTTGATTGTTGTTTTCATTGGAATAGCATACAAATTAAAAGAAAGATTTTTCTCTATATGGTAGTAAAATTCATCAGTTACATCATCATTTATTAATTCATAGGGAGAGAAGAAGTTTATATTTGTTTTATTACAACTTATTTTGCTAGGCAAGAAACCCATCATAGTTTTAAAAGCTCTTGAAAAAGCCTGTGATGAGTCATAATTATATTTTATTGCAATATCTATTATTTTTTCTTTACCATTAAGCAGGTCTAGAGCAGCCATACTTAGCCTTCTTTTTCTTATATAATCAGCTAAAGTATAATTTGTTACAAATAGAAATATTCTGTGCATTGTATATTCATTTACACCAAGTATTTGAGACATCTTTTTATAACTGATTTCTTCGCAAAGATTATCTTCTATATATTTAATTAAATCGTTGAATTTTTTATTACTTTGTTTATTCATATATACCTCTTTTTCAAATTGAAATTAGTATATCATATTTGTAGCAAAATGCAATAGTTTACAATGTTTTAGAGTTTATTTAATTTTACAAAAAACATTTACTAATAATAAAATATATGATAGAATAACAAGCAAATGTATAAAGGAAAGGAAGTTTTAAAGATGAGCCAAAATATGATGGACAACCTAATAAACAAAATCAAAGAAAAAAATAGCCCAATAGTAATGGGAATAGACCCTAGATATGAAATGATACCAGACATAATAAAATCAAAATATCCAAAGGATATGGCAGGATTTGCTGAGTCAGCAGTAGTATTTGCAAAAAAATTAATAGATGCAACATATGACATAATACCTGCTATAAAACCACAATTAGCATATTTTGAAATGATGGGACCTAATGGACTAGATGCATTCCAAGAAATCGTTGATTATGCAAAATCAAAAGATTTAATAGTAATAGCAGATGCTAAAAGAGGAGATATAGGAACAACTTCACAAGGATATGCAAATACATTTTTAGGAGAAACATCATTAGATGATTATAAAGAAAAAATATACGATGCAGATTTCGTAACAGTAAATCCATATATGGGAACTGACTGTGTAAAGCCATTTATAGAAGATTCTAAAAAATATGGAAAAGGTGTATTTGTATTAGTAAAAACATCAAATAAATCATCAGGAGAACTTCAAGATTTAAAATTAGAAAACGGAAATAAAGTTTATGAGCAAGTAGCAACTTTAGTTGAAGAATGGGGAAAAGACTTAATAGGAGAAAATGGATATAGTAGTATATCAGCAGTTGTAGGTGCAACATATCCAGAACAATTAAAAGAGATAAGAAAATTAGTACCACACACATTTTTCTTAATTCCTGGTTACGGAGCACAAGGAGGAAAAGCGAAAGATATAGCTTTAGGATTTGATGAAAATGGAACAGGCGGAATTGTTAATGCATCAAGAAGTTTAATGTGTGCTTATAAAGCAGATAGATGGAAAGAAATTTATACAGAAGAGCAATTCACAGAAGCTACAAGAGCAGAGGCTTTGAGAATGAGAGAAGAACTTATGAATGCAATTCAGAAATAGAAGGGAGAATATATTATGTCAAAAATGCAATTAAAAGCAAAATTAGTAAAAAAAGAACAACTAAAAGACGATATTTTCAAATTTAGTGTAGAAGCACAAGAAATTGTAAATATTGCAAAACCAGGTCAATTTTTAGAAATAAGAGTAACAGACCAAGTAGAGCCATTCTTAAGAAGGCCAATAAGCATATACAATTTAGATAGAGAAAATGGTATTTTAGAATTTATATTTCAAGTAAAAGGAAAAGGAACAAAAATATTAGCTCAAAAACAAGAAGGAGAATTAATAGATATAATAGGACCTTTAGGAAATGGAGCATTTGAGTATTCTAAATATCAAAATTTAGCAATAATAGGTGGAGGAATAGGAATATTCCCATTATATGAACTTGCAAAAGAAGCAAAGCTAGATGGAAAAAATGTAAATACATATTTAGGATTTAGAAATAAAGAATTTGTAACATTAGAAGAGGAATTTAAGAATGTATCAACATCTTTATGTTTAGCAACAGACGATGGAAGTTATGGAAAAAATGGATTTGCAATAAACTTCCTAAAAGAAGATATAGAAAACGGAAAAATAGATTCAATATTTGCATGTGGACCTATGCCTATGCTAAGAGCAGTAAAGGCATTAGCAATAGAAAAAAATATTCCTTGCCAAGTTTCATTAGAAGAAAAAATGGGATGTGGAATTGGAGTATGCTTAGGTTGTGCGGTTAAAACTGCAGAAAGCACAAGTGAAAACCCAGAATATAAACATGTTTGTAAAGCTGGACCAGTTTTTGATGCTACAGAAGTTGAATTTTAGAAAAAATGAGAGGAGAAAATAAAAATGAATTTAGAAGTAGATTTTGCAGGATTAAAACTAAAAAATCCAGTAACAGTAGCCTCTGGAACATTTGGCTATGGAAGAGAATATAGTGACTTTTACGACCTAGGAAAATTAGGGGCTGTAATAACAAAAGGAACATCTTTAAAACCAAGAAATGGAAATAAACCATCAAGAGTATGTGAAACACCAAGTGGAATGTTAAATAGTATAGGGCTACAAAATCCAGGAGTAGAATATTTTGCTCAAAATGATTTACCTTTCTTAAGAAAATTTGATACAAAAATTATAGTAAATGCTTGTGGTAACACAGTTGAAGACTATGTTGAACTTTGTAGAGTATTAAATTCTTTAGATATAGATGCAGTTGAACTAAACCTATCTTGTCCAAATGTTAAGCAAGGATGTTTAGCTTTTGGTACAACATATGAGGGTGTTAAAAATGTAACTAGTCAATGTAGAAAAGTTTTAGACAAGCCTTTAATTGTAAAATTAACACCAAATGTTACAGATATAACAGAAACTGCAAAAGCGGTTGAAGATGCAGGAGCAGATGGGGTATCTTTAATAAATACATTACTTGGAATGAGTATAGATATAGAAAAACAAAGACCATTTTTAGCAAATAATACAGGTGGACTTTCAGGACCTGCAATAAAACCAGTTGCGGTTAGAATGGTATATCAAGTTGCTCAAAAGGTTAATATTCCAGTACTTGGATTAGGCGGAATAGTAAATGGAAACGATGCAGTTGAGTTTATGCTTGCAGGTGCAAAAGCAATTTCAATTGGATGTGGAAACTTTATTGACCCTTATGCTGGACCAAAAACAGTAGAGGGAATTGAAGATTATTTAAAAAGACATAATATTGATGATGTTAATGATATTGTTGGTAAGCTTAAGATGAATTAATTATGATTAAGTATGTTATTGAGAATATGGAGCAAAAAAATAAAACAGATTAAGATTTGAAAGTCTTAATCTGTTTTATTTTCGATTCTTGGATAGGGAGCGCTCTCTGCTGTTAAGCCAACAAGATAGTCAATACTAGTATTATATAGTAAAGCTAATTTTTTTAAAGCTTCAATTGGAATTTGTCTTTTTTCACTTTCATATTGTTGGTAGGTATTTTGTTTGCAGTTCAATATCTTGGCAATGTCTTCTTGTGTATAGTCATTATCTTCCCTAAAATTTTTTAATTTTAACATTTTTTTCACCTCAAAATCATTTTATAATATCTCATATTGAGGTATTGACAATAATCTCAATTTGTGATAAAAATATCTTGATATAAAAATGAGGAGGAAAACTAATGATGAATAAATTTTATAGAAAAAATAACGGAATAACACTAATTGCATTAGTTGTAACAATTATAGTTTTGGTGATTATTGCACGGAGTTAGTGTGAATATGTTGATCGGAGAAAATGGGATTTTGAAAAATACAAGAAAAGCTAAAATAAAAACGGAAGTAGCAAGTATTGATGAGAAATTGAAATTAGACAAAATGACTGAAGATAATAAAGAGTTTGGTGAAATAAATGATATATTAAATTTAAATAGTTCGTATAATGAAAAACTATTTATAGAAAATGGAAAAATTGTATATGACGAAGAAAAAGTAAATCAAGAGGAAGAAAAAATATTTATAGATATGGGTTTGGGTAAAAAAACAAAATACTATTTAGTAATGAATCAGGAAAAGAAAATTCAGTATACAAATAAAGAAAATATTGGTACAATTGATGAGCTTTCAACATTAGTTAATAATGGAACCTTTAAATATAATAAAGTTTATCTTACTGAGAATATTTCAATAAATAATAATGAATGGGAACCAATCGGAACAAAAGAAAATCCATTTACAGTTGAGTTTGATGGAAACAACAATAGTGTAACGATAAATATAGAAAATCATTCTAAAAATAGTGGTATTTTTGGGTATAATGGAGGAAAAATATCTAATATAAAACTAGAAGGAGAGATAGATGTTCTAAGTGCAGGTGGAATTGCAATAGTAAATATGCAAGAAGGAGTGATTGAAAATTGTATAAATGCCATGAAAATAATTATGAATGGCGGAAATTCAGGTGGAATTGCTGGAATAAATAATGGTAAAATTAATAATTGCCATAACATTGGAGAAATACAAAGTAAAGGGGTAACCATCGGTGGAATTGTTGGTTGGAATAGTAATGGAGAAATAAATAATTGCGGGAATAAGGGAATATTAAATAATAGTTTAACGATTGGTGGAGCTAATCTTGGACGGTATTTGCGGTTCAAATTCGGGAAATGGGAAGATTACAAGATGCTATAATACAGGGAATATAAGTGCTTTGGTTGATGATATTGGAGGAATAATTGGAATAAATTATGCATTAATACAAAGTAGCTATAGTATAGGAAATATAGATGGTGGAAACTTTGCAGTAGGAGGAATTGTTGGATATGGTGTAACAGGGCAAAGCATAATTAAATGTTATAGCTTAGCATCAGTTAAAGGAAAAATTGCGGTAGGAGGAATAACGGGAACTGCTCAAATTGGTGAATGTATAGATTGTAAATGGTATAGTAAAGATTTAAATTATGGAATAGGAAACAAGGAGAGCAATGAAGGAGCAATTTACGATGAAAACCTTACAGTAAGTGAATTAATTAAAATATTAGAATAACAAAAAACTCGAAATTATTTTTATATACTAATAATTTCGAGTTTTACTTTTATTATTTCAACCCCAACCCATACAAATCTTCATCAATCAAAGTATGAACTCTAGTCAAAGTTCTTTCATTGTCAGACTTCAAACTATTCTCAATAAATTCAGGATGATTAACCAAAAATTCTTTCATAGTATCATCAGGATTATCAAAATATCTATTAATAAAATCCAATTGTTCATCATTTATAGCACCATGAGCCAATGCTTCTTTAAATAAATCTTTATTAACAGTAGCTAAAGCGTGAGCAGTAACACCTACTTCTTTCAAATTATCAAAACCACCTTGATTTCTATCAATAACAACTAAAGTATGTTCCATATTACCATTCAAATTATTAATAATAGGAACCCATCTTTTAATATAGCTTGAGGCAGTAGTAATTAAATCAGATAAATGTAGAACCTTATCACCATCTAAATCTGAAATAGGCTCAGTACTTGCAAAATTAGAAGTACTTAAAACTGCAGACATATCCTTAAAAATAGTTAAATGTGGTTTATTTAATAAATAAGCCAAAATAATAGAGAAATACCAATCTCTTCTTTCACCACCAGAAATATATTTAAAATTATCTACACCGATACTTGTTTCAATATATTCTTTCATTTGATTTATAACATCTTGATAAATTTTATTAGAATTATATTCATCTAAAACTTTATCAAAAAGCTTTTTAGGCAAATCCAATTTATTAGCTTTTCTATCAGTAATCAATTTAAGTTCATCAGTTATGTAATTTAAAAATTCAGTAGATTCTTTTTCTCCACCATAAACATATTGGCTATTAAAAAAATAAGGAGAAAGTTTTCCAGATGTTAGCCAGAATGGTTCGTTTTCTTTACAAAATTTTATTGCGTTTGATTCAAACAAATATGATAATATTTTATTAGACATATTAATCTAACCTCCTTCAAATTTAGGTATATATTATTACAGTTTTGCAGAGTTGTCAAGCAGATTTCTTATTAGGGGACGATTCTTCCAAAATTTCGTATTGGGGACGGTTCTTTTCGCGAAAGGAACCGTCCCCAATCAGAAAAAGAAACGGCTCTTTTGCGAAAAATTTTTCAAAAAATGTTGATATTTTTTAACATTTAGGCTAAAATAGAAAAAGTTTAAAAAAAGAAAAAAAGGAGGCCAAAAATTGGTAACTTTAGAAGACGTAAAAAAGAATAGTGAAATAAAGGCTCTAATAGAAGGAGCACAAAAGCAATTAGATGGGCTTCGGATATACAGAACATTCATATAGGCATCTTGGAATAGTATCTGAAAGAGCAGGAAATATTTTAAGAGATTTAGGATTTGATGAAAGAACAGTTGAACTAACAAGAATTGCAGGTTATATGCATGACATAGGAAATTGCGTAAATAGAGTAGATCACGCACATTCAGGAGCAATATTAAGTTATAACATATTAAAAGATATGGGAATGGATGTAAATGAAAGAACTGAAATTATGATGGCAATAGGAAATCACGATGAAAACACAGGAACAGCAATAAGCAATATTTCAGCAGCTTTAATTTTGGCAGACAAGTCTGATGTTGCAAGATCTAGGGTTTCAAAAACAAATATTGCAACCTTTGATATTCACGACAAAGTAAATTATGCTGTTACAAATGCAGATTTAAAGCTAGACGCAGAAAATAGGGTAATAACCTTAAAATTGGATATTGACACAAAAATCTGCCCAGTATTAGATTATTTTAAAATATTTATGGATAGAACAATTATGAGTAAATATGCTGCAAAGTATTTAAAAATATGGTATGAGCTTATTATTAATAATACAAAATTATTATAATAAAAAAAGTTTATTTAAAGGTTAATTTAATATTAATCAGAACAAAAAAATAAGGAGGATAAAAAATTGAAAGGTAAAAAATTAAAACTAATTACAGAAATTTTAGCAATAGTAGTTATATGTTTAGTATCATTTGTAGGAATATATACAAAAAAAGCTAATAAAATGGAAAATCAAGTAAAGGATTATGAATTAAGTAAAGACTTAAGTGGATACAGAGAACTTATATTTAAGGTAAGTGATGCAACTGAAGTCTTAGATTCAAAAGGAAAAGTTGTAGGAAATACTGATAACTACACAGATAGCACAATAGAAACAAATTCTTATCAAAAAACTGAAAATAAAATAAATAGTGATGAAGAATTAACAGAAGCAAATTACGAAAAAGCGAAATCTATAATAGAAGAAAGATTAAAAAGCTTAAGAATACAAGATTACAATTTAAGTTTAAACAAAGAAAATGGTGACATATATTTACAAATACCAGAAAATAGCGATACAGACCATATAATAAGCAATATTTTACAAGTAGCAAAATTTGAAATTAAAGATTCAGAAGATACATCAAATGTATTAGTAACAAATGATGATTTAAAGAAAATATCAGCAGTATATAATACAACAAGTTCAGGAACTACGGTATATTTACAAATTGAGTTTAACAAAAATGGTAAAAATATTTTAAAAGGTTTAAGTACAGGGGATTATGCAACAAATGAGAATTTAACAAATAATACAAACAGTACAGAAGCTACAGCTGAAACAAATACAGATAAATCAAGTGCAAACGAATCAAACACAGAAAGTAATGAAAATACAGAAAGTGATTCATCAAGTGAGGAAGAAAAAGCTACTCAAAAGAAAATTATATTATCAATAGATGATAATGATATGATAACAACAAGTTTTGATGACCCAATAGAAGATGGAATAATAGATTTATCAATGAACCAAGCAACTACTGATCAAGACTCTATATCACAAACATTACAATCTGCATCAACAATAGCAACAGTAGTAAATTCTGGAAAAATGCCACTTACATATAAAGTTTCAGAAAATAACTATGTAAAAACAGATATAACATCTGATATGTTAAAAAAGGTTATTTATGTAGTTGTAGCTATAACAATAATAGCATTAGCTATACTAGTATTAAAATATAAAGCAAGAGGATTAATTGCAGCTATTGCATTTATAGGATTTGTAGCTTTAGATTTATTACTTGTTAGATATACAAATGTAACAATATCATTAGAAAGCATAGTAGCTATAATAATGACATTATTTATAAATTATATAGCAATATATGGACTAGTAAAAATACAAGAAACAGATATAGAATTAAAGAAAAAAGCTTATGCAAATGAATTCAAATCAATAATAATTAAATTTATTCCAATAAGTATAGTTGCAGTAATATTTGTATTTATGGGCTGGACAAAAATTTCAACATTTGGAATGACAATGTTCTGGGGATTACTTTTAAGCATAGTTTACAATTATGTGTTAACAAAAAATATGTTAGATTAATAGAAAGGAAGAAATTAAATGAAAGAACAAAAAAGTACAAAGAAAATAATATATTTAATTATAGCAATTATAATTATTATTGGTGCAATTGTATGTAAAGCAAAAGGATTTAATATAGAACTTATATACTCAAACAGACAACAAATAAGTATTTCAAATAGCACCGAACTAGATACAAATAAAATAGAAGAAATATCAAAATCTATTTTAGCAGGAAGAAAAGTAAAAGTACAAGAATTAGAAAGATTTGGAAATGCAGTTCAAATTATATCAGAATCAATAAGTGATGAAGAAAAACAAAATTTAATTAATAAAATAAACGAAGAATGTGGAACAGACATTTCAAATGATGACACAAAAATAGTAACAGTAAGCAATACAAGAATAAGAGATATCTTAAAACCATACATATTACCAAGCATAATTACATTTGTAGCAGTATTATTATATTTCTTAATAATGTATCATAAAATAGGTGTAAGCAAAGTACTATTAAAAGGTATTTTTACACCAATAATTACAGAATTAGTATATTATTCACTTATTGCAATAACAAGAGTTGAATTTGGAAGAATAACAAATGCAATTGCAATAGGAATATATATTTTAGCAATAGGAGCTTTAACAATAAATTTTCAAAAAGAAAAGGAAAAGCTACCTAAAAATGATGACCAAAAGGAGAATGATTAAAAATGGGAGAACAACAAGAAGTTATATTAACTCAAGAAGGATTTGATAAACTAGAGGAAGAGTTAAATTACCTAAAAACAGAAAAAAGAACAGAAATAGCAGAAAGAATAAAAGTTGCAAGAGGATTTGGAGATTTATCTGAAAACTCTGAATATGATGAAGCTAAAAATGCACAAGCAGAAAATGAACAACAAATTGCAGAATTAGAAGCAAAAATAAGACATGCAAAAGTTATTGATAGTAAAGAAATCGATACAAAAACAGTTCAAATAGGAAATACTGTTAAATTATATGATGAAGAATTTGAGGAAGAAATTGAATATACAATAGTAGGTTCAACAGAAGTTGATTTAACAGAAAATAAAATTTCAAATGAATCACCAATAGGAAAAGCTTTACTTGGTAGAAAAAAAGGTGAAGTTGTTGACGTTGATGCTCCAGATGGAATTATAAAATTCGAAATTTTAGCTATAAAAAAATAATATAAATTAAACACTTGCATATATTTTATTTAGGTGAAATATATGCAAGTGTTTTTAATTGAAGAGGAAAAATCCGCAAGCTTTTTTAAAAAATATTTTAAAAGAATAGAAGTTGTAAATGATAAAATTTTGATAAATTGTAATATAGAAAATTTTAAGATTTCAACTAAAATAAAGCTATTTAGAAAAATAAAAAATATATTAGATTCAAATAATATAAAAAATGTTATTATTTCAAAAGAAATAAAAAAAGATTCTGAATTTGTAAATCTTTTTTATAGTAATAATTTAGATATTATAGACGGAAGGATATTATTTAAAAAACTTATAATTCAAATTATAGAAAATATATGTACTCATAATAATTTAAAATCACAGGAAAAACAAATAAGTATTTTAATAAATTCGGTTAATGTATTTGGAATAAATTGTGTTAAAGAACTGTCACAAAGATTTAAAAGCCTAAATGTTGTTACAAATAACATCAATTATTTTAAACCTCTTAAAGAAAAGCTTTGGGAGGAAGATGGAATTATTATAACACTTACAAATAATAAGAAAAAAGCATTATCTAAAGCGAATATTATTTTAAATATAGACTTTCCAGAAGAATTAGTGAATAAATATACAATATTTGAAGAAGCTATTTTAGTGAACTTGGAGGAAGAAGTTAAAGTAAGAAAAAAGAGATTTTGTGGAAAGATAATTAATAATTATAAAATAAAGGCAGAACCAAATTCAAAATTAGCTGAATTTTTAAATAGAAATGAATACAAAAATTTTAAAACAAATGATTTAACAGAAGTTTATATTGCAAATAATCCAAAAGAGATTCAAAATATAATAATCCTATAAATAAGAGTATAAATTTCCTTAAAAAGTAAATAATATGATTAATTAAATTTTAAGGAGGATTATATGGGAGTACATTTTAAGGAAAATGAGGAAAAAATAACTTTAGGAATGATTATATCAGGTATAATGATTATTGCAATACTTGTTACATCATTAATAGTATATTTGTTAAATGTTAATAGCACGAAAAATAATGGGGAAATTGCAAGCCAAGAAGAGCTTAAAACAAGTGATGCTCAAAGTGATGATAATGAATTTGAGTCTGTAAGTATTGATATAGGAAAGTCTGTAAATGAAGCTAAAAATGAAATAGAGAATAATACTGAAAATACATTAAATAGCACGAATAACACAGTTAATACATCTAAAGCAAATACATCAAATACAAATTCTACTTCGGGCTTGACCTCGAATTCGGCTTCAGCTTCAGCTTCAGAAAAAAATACAACATCTACAGAAAAGACCAGCAAAAGCAATGAAAATAAGAATAATACAGAAAAAACACAAAACGACGAAAATAAAGAAATAAAATTTACAGCACCAGTAAATGGGGAAATTCTTAGAGAATTTGCAAAAGATAGCCTTGTATATTCGAACACTCTAGAAGAATGGATAACTCACACAGGTGTAGATATAAAAGCAGATAAAACAACAGTTGTAAAAGCAGCTGCAAATGGAAAAGTAGAAAGTATAAAAAATGACCCAAGATATGGTTTAACTGTTATTGTAAGTCACAGCGGTGGATATAAAACGGTTTATGCAAATCTTTTAACAGCTGAGTATGTTGTTGAAGGAGAAGAAATAGAAGCAGGACAAACTATTGGTACAGTAGGTAATAGCTCTTCTTTTGAGATAGCAGATGATTATCATTTACACTTTGAACTTATTAAAGATGGTGAATATTTGAATCCTTGTACTTTAATGGAATTTTAGTTTTTCTGATTGGGGACGGTTCCTTTTCAGAAATTTTGAAATGGGGACGGTTCCTTTTTTTTAAAGGAACCGTCTCCATTTCAAAATTTTACGAAAAGAACTGTCATATTTTTTTCGTTAAAGAATAAAAAGATAGATGTTTGTTACAATACTAATTAGTGATAATAAATATAAAAACGGCTTGTAATAAAAAAAGAATTAATAATAATACTTATAATTGGCTTTTGTTACAGAAATCTTATATTTGTGTTACATTTGATTAAAATGTTGAATTAAAGCAACTGCAATGGTAAAATTAAAATAGATGTAAAATATGAATACTATTTTGGAGGATGATTTAAAATGAAAAAATTTGAAAATTATAGAGGAATAACTTTGATTGCATTAGTCGTAACGATTATTGTTCTATTAATTTTGGCACGGCATAAGTATATCAATGCTAACAGGACAAAATGGGATATTAAATAGAGCAGTAGAAGCAAAAGAGAAAACAGGATTAGCACAAAAAGATGAAGATGAAACATTACAAGGGTATGAGGACATAATGAATCAATATACAGGAAATTTGCCATCGAGAGATGAAACTAAGCCATATTTTCCAAATAGTACTTTTTCTTATAAGGAAGGAGATTTAAATTCAGGTTTGGTTATAAAAGATGCAGATGGAAATGAGTATGTGTGGGTTGAAGTTCCAACTACAATATATACAAATACGCAATATAATACAAATGGAAAACCAAATAACGCAAATGAATGGGAAAAGATAAGAGATTGTTTAAAAGCATATACAACTGATTATTCAAATGTATCGTATAAAGATACAAATAACGATGGAACAACATATTCAGATGATTATAAAAATATGCTAAAAAGTGTATATACAAATGGAGGATTTTGGATAGGAAGATATGAAGCAGGATTGGAAGAAGAAAAAACAAGAACATCTCATACGGATATAACATCAAATGATAAAGCTGTAATAAAGCCTAATAAAATACCATATAATTATGTGACACGAGATGAAGCACAAGAATTAGCAAAAAGAATGAATTATAAGACCTGTACAAGCAGTTTATTATTTGGAGTGCAATGGGATTTAGTGCTAAAATATATTGAATGCAAAAAAGCAGCGGAAAAAATTAATTTAACAACAGATAGTACAAAAATTGGAAATTATTATGTTTCTGAATTTATATTAAATAGAGGAAAATTTGCACAATATAATGCATTGTCTAATTGGTATGATTTTAATAGTGAAGAAAAAGATAGCTTGGTAACGGGAAGTAAAAAGAAATCCCAGAATTCATGGTTAAATGGAATATTATTAACTACAGGGGCAACAGAAGCAACTAATTTACAAAACATATATGATCTGGCTGGAAATGTATGGGAATAGACATTGGAATTTCGCAATGAAAATGATGTTTGTGTTGGTAGAGGAGGAAGTTATATTGGTAATGGACAGGGAGATACAGCCCAGTGTGGTGGTGGAAATGCTATAGATAGTTCACATGATTATCTTGGTTTTCGAATTGGACTTTGGAAATAGTATTTAACTCTGTTAACGATAACTGGAATAATTTAATCTATTACGTTTCATCACAATAGAACTAATAGTAATATAAAAAGTATATAGAAGATGTAGAATATAGTGTGTATCACAAAATTATGGCTCGATGTACAAAAATTTGATATTAAGGCTATACAAGAGGGTAAGACTATACAATGCAAGCCAAAGCCCAAAAGATATACGTAACCTTGTGTTGTAAAGATAGAAGCTGGAGTATAAGTTTAGATGAAAGAATTAAAAAGATAAATTATGTTGTGAGAGGATGGATAAATTATTTCAGAATAGCAAATATGAAAAAGAAGATAACAAAAATAGATAAAAGCCTAAGAAACCGAATAAGAGTAATAATTTGGAAGCAATGGAAGAAAATTGAAAGAAGAGAAAGAGCACTAGAAAAACTTGGAGTCAACAAAGAAAAAGAGCATAACGTAGCTTGTACAAGAAAGGGATACAAAGCAGTGTGCAAAACAACATGGATAAAATTTGCTATAAATAATGAAAGATTAATAAATAGCACAGAAACTCAAAACTTCTGTGCTATTTTTGTATAACAATTAATTTCCATTAACGGCTTTATCACAATAGTACTGCAAAATTTCCCAAATAATTTTAAAAGGTCTTCTAAGTTTAAAAATATTCTCTTCAGAACCATCATTTAAGGTGTATTCAAAGAATGGAACATCCTGAGTTTCAATAATAGAATAATTAATTCTAATAGTATCAATAACAGGAATAATATCACTCAATTTCTGAGCATTGTAGTTACTACCATCTGCTGAATACCAATCTACAAACCGTTCCATCTGATCTAAGAACAGTGCACGGTTAATTTCTGTGGTATATTCATTACCGTCCTTTACGTAAATTAATTTAATAATGTCTTTCATAAGCTATACCTCCTTAATTTTATACCAAAACCAGAGGATAGCTTACAACCTCTGATTTTGCTCAAAGGTTTGTTCTGCAACTTTGATGCCAATAATTATATCACAAAAATATGAAAAATGATATAGTTTTAAACAAGAAAATGTGCTATAATTGTAAGGAATCAAAAATTATGGAGGAGAAAATGATAAATATAGATAAAGTAGAAAAGAAATTTCAAGAATATGTATCAAAATTTAACAGCAAACAAGGAAGAATAAAACTAAAAATTGACCACATAAAAAGAGTTGCAGAAATAAGCGAAATGTTAGCAAAATATCTAAAATTAAACGAAGAACAAATAAGGCTAGCCAAAGCGATAGGAATATTCCACGATATTGGAAGATTTAAACAAGTGGAAATGTATAACACATTTAGTGACAAAGACTCAATAAATCACGCAGAGCTTGGTGTGAAAATTTTATTTGATGAAAACTTAATAGAAGATTTTGGAATAGAAGAAAAATATAAGAAAGTTATTAAACTAGCTATATTAAACCATAATAAAGATAAAATTGAAGAAGGACTAACAGAAGAAGAAAATCTATTTTGTAAAATTATAAGAGATGCAGATAAATTAGATATTTTTTATGTCCTATGTAATTATGATTTCGAAAGTGCGTTTTGGTATAAGGATTTTAATTGCAAAGAAATAAGTGAGAAAATTATGATTCAATGTACTAAATTGCATAGATTAAACTATAAAGATATAAAAAACAATGCTGACCAAATTGCAGTTCCTTTTGCTTATGTATATGATTTGAATTTTGATTTTTCATTGAAATATTTGAAAGATAAAAAGTATTTAGATGAATTTACTAGGTTGGTTTGTGATGGATTCAAATCTGATAAGGTTCATAAACAGGTAAAAGAGTTGCTAGAGTGCGTTAATTTGTATGGGGAGTTATGAAAAACTAAAGGAGAGTATTGATGGAAGATAATAAATTAATTATATATAAAAATAGTGAAGGAAACATTGTAGTAGATGCTATTTATAAAGATGAAACTTTATGGTTATCACAAAAAGGAATGTCAAAAGTTTTTGAATGTTCTACAGATAATATAAGCTTACACTTGAAACATATATTTGAAGAAAAAGAGTTGGATAAAAAATCAGTTACCGAGAAATGCTCGTTAACTGCTGATGATGGAAAAAAATATAACACAACTATTTATAGTTTAGATGCCATAATTGCAGTAGGATACAGAGTAAATTCGAAAAAAGCAACAGAATTTAGAATATGGGCTACAAAAATACTAAAAGAATATATGACTAAGGGATTTGCTTTAAATGATGAACGTTTTATAAATGGAAATAAATATGATATAAAATATTTTGATGAATTATTAGAACGTATCAAAACAATTAGAGTTAGTGAAAGAATGGCATACCAAAAAATCACTGATTTATTTATTGCAACAGCAACTGATTACAATCCTAAGTCAG
>OKXB01000680.1_pt1 | contig 40098 bp, 38 predicted proteins | sample 1601731 | NCBI WGS metagenome assembly OKXB01 (sample SAMN04414077, study PRJEB24778) | human gut metagenome | material: faecal | host: Homo sapiens
TAAATGCAACCTTTTTAAAAATAGGGGTTGCGTTTAGAAATAAATTTGAGAATTTTTAATTTTTTTTAGCGAATTTTAAAAACAGTATTGTCAAAGCAATTTTAATATGCTATAATTAATTTGCTTTTGATTTGGCGATGTAGCTCAGTTGGCTAGAGCAACCGGTTCATACCCGGTAGGTCGAGAGTTCGAATCTCCCCGTCGCTACCAATAAGTTAATTAACCATTGAATTTCAATGGTTTTTATTTTATTCTTGTTATGTATAATCATTTATTAAATATAAAACAAGTGCATATAACTTTTTGTATGTCATTAAGTGTATGTCCAAATCTATTTGATTTAATTAAGAAGAATGTGCATGCGTGTAAATTTTTGTAAATAAAGTTGCTATTTTTAAATATATATAGTATACTTGTTCTACAAGGAGAGTAGAAAAAATGACATTAGTTATATTAGCTGCCGGTATGGGTAGTCGTTATGGAGGATTAAAACAAATTGATCCAGTTGGTCCTAATGGTGAATTTATTATTGATTATTCTGTTTATGATGCAGTCAAAGCAGGATTTGATAAAGTAGTATTTATTATTAAGGATGAAATTTTTGATATTTTTAAAGAAACAATAGGCAAGAGGGTTGAAAATCAAATTAAGGTTGAATATACTTTTCAAAAACTAAGTAGTTTTACAGAAAAATATAATATTCCAAGTGATAGAGTAAAACCTCTAGGTACTGTTCAAGCATTACTTACTTGCAAAGATATAGTTGATGATAATTTTGCAATTATAAATGCTGATGATTTCTATGGGTATGATGCCTATGAAACTATTGCAAAATACTTAAAAGAAACTGATAAAAATAGTACTACTGATTGTGCTGTTGTTGGTTATAAAATTGAAAATACTTTAACTGAAAATGGTGCAGTTAAACGCGGTGTTTGTGCAAGTGAAAATGGATATTTAACAAAGCTAATTGAAAGTAGTTGCATTGAAGAAAATGGTGTTATAACAGCAACTCCACTTAGTGGAGATGAACCATTTGTAGTTGATAGAGGTACACCAGTATCTATGAATATGTTTGGTTTTACACCAATGATTTTTAAACACTTAGAAGAATTGTTTTATAAATTTTTAGATAGCAATACTAATAACATGGAAAAATGTGAATATGTTATTTCAGAAGCTGTATATGATTTAATAAAAGAAAATAAGTTAAATGTAAAGGTACTTGACACATCTGCTAAATGGTATGGTGTAACATATCATGAAGATAGAGACATGATAATTAAAGAAATTAATAAGATGGTAGAAAATAAAGAATATCCTATTAATCTTTGGAAATAACTTACTGTGGTAAGTTTTTTTCTTTTCTTTTTCATTATTATTCCAATTTTCGATAATTTATGATAATATTATATAGGAATAAGAATAGATTAGGTGTTGATGTTATGCTACAAATATATAAAAATAAATTTGATAAAAGTATTAAAAATATACTTATAATGATAGGTATCTTACTTGTCTTAGTTCTAGTAACATTATTACTAAATAAAAATGGTAATAAAATATCTAATCTTGAATCCGAACTTGATGAAAATGGAAAATCAAATATCAAAAAACTTGTTATTAATGAAATTATTAATAATAATAGTAGTGTATATGCTGATCCTGAAGGAAATGTATATGATATTGTAGAATTATATAATGGATCTAATAAAGATATAAAACTTGAAAAATATAGTTTATCAGATGATGAAAATAAAGCAAAATGGTTTTTTGGTAATGTAACAATTAAGGCAAAGTCATATATGGTTATATTTTTAAGTGGTGAAAATAGAGATGGATTATATGCTAATTTTAAATTAAGCAAAAATGGTGGGGAAACCTTAGTACTTAAAAATGGTAATGGTAAGATAATTGATGCTGTCGAAACAGTAAAAACAAATAAGAATTGCAGTATGGCACGTGATATGGATGGCAATTTTAAAATTGTAAAAGAAGCAACTCCAGGGTTTGCTAATACAAAGGAAGGTTATAATTCATTTATTAATTCATTAAATAATAATGAAAATGACATTGTTATTAATGAGGTACTTGTTAGAAATGGTGGACAATTCACAGATAATTATAATGATTTTAGTGGTTATATTGAATTAAAAAATACTACCAATAAAAAAATAAATTTAAAAAATTATAGTTTATCTAATAGTGAAAATGAGCCATTTAAATGGCAGTTACCTGATATTAATTTAAATCCTAATGAAATTATTTTAATTTATACATCAGGAAGAGATATAAATGAAGATATTTTACATGCAAGTTTTAAATTAGATTCAAAAAAGGGAAATGTTATTCTTAGTAAAAACGATAAAATTGTTCAAAATGTTCCTTATGATAATTTACCAAATGGTTATGCACTTGCCCTTATTGATGGTAAATACCAAAAAACAGGCGTGTTAACAGGTGGCTTTGAAAATAATAATGATGGCAATTTAGAATTTGCTAAGAAATATCAAAAGAATAAGAATGAACTAATTATTAATGAAGTAATGTCTAGTAATTATAGTTATTTACCTCAAAATAGTTATAATTTTTATGACTGGGTTGAACTTAAAAATAATAGTGATAAAGATATCAATCTTAGCGATTATTATATTACAACATCTTTAAATAATATGGAAATGTATCAATTAGAAGATAAGGTGTTAAAACCTGGAGAATATTATATTTTAATGGCATCAGGTGATGAAAATTTATCAAATAATTCATATAAGCACGCTAATTTCAAAATATCGAGTACAGAGTCACTATATTTAATTAAAGATAATAAAGTAACTGATTCAATGTTTATATGTGATATCAAGACGGGATATAGTTATGGTAGAGATACATCTTTTGGTTTTATATACATGAGTGAGCCAACACCTGGTAAAAATAATAATTCTGGAAAATATGAAATAGCTTATTCTCCAGATTTTTCTATAAATGCAGGTGTATATAATGATGTTAATGATTTAACACTTGAAATAGATGCGCCAGGAACTATATATTATACCTTAAATGGTAGTTATCCAACTTCGTCTTCTTATATATATAACGAACCTATAAAATTAGATAAGACAACAGTAGTTAAGGCAATTAGTGTCGAAGATGGAAAATATGATAGCAATATGATTACTGCATCATATATAATTAATGAAAATCATACACTACCTGTACTATCAGTTTCGCTTAACCCAAATAGTTTTTACTCATTAGAGGCAAATGCTTGGGATGAAGACTTAGAATATGGTGCCAATGCTGAACTATTTGAATTAGATGGAACAGGTTTTGATATAGATTGTGGCCTTAAATTGTTTGGTGGTTCAACAAGAGGAATGGATAAAAAAAGCTTTTCTTTAAAGTTTAGAAAAAAATATGGTTCTTCAGAATTACATTATCAAGTTTTTGAAAATAGAGACAACAGTGTATATAATTCATTAGTATTAAGGTCAGGATCACAAGATAGTATTGCTGCCATGATGCGAGATCCTCTCATGACATCACTTATGGATGATACTAATGTTGATGTACAAGCATATAAATCGGTAATTCTTTATATTAATGGTTCTTACTGGGGTGTTTATAATATAAGGGAAAAAGTTGATGAAAACTTTATTGCTAGTCATTATAATGTTGATCCAGAAAAGACAAATATTGTTAGAATAGATGGAGAGTTAACTGCTGGCTCTAAACAGGGATATCTTGATATAATTAATTATGTTAATAGTCATAATATGGCAAATAATGATAACTATAATTATATTAAAGAAAAAATAGATATAGATAGTTTAATGACTTTTTGGGTAGCAGAGGTTTATACAACAAATAATGATATTATCAATTGTCGCTTTTTCTCGCATCCAGATATTGATAATGGGAAATGGAAACTTATTTTTTATGATTTAGATTATGGATTATATAATTATCGTGTAAATTATTATTTGTTTATGACTGATCCAGCTGGAATGAGTGATTTTAAAGTCTCAACGGATATAATGCGTAATTTAATGAAAAATAAGGAATTTAAAAAGAGATTTGTTGAGATATTATCAAAGATTTTAAAAGAAAATTTATCTAATGAAAGAATATTAAAATATATAGATAATATGTACAATTTATTATTACCAGAGATGCCTAGAAACCAAGAAAGATGGGGACAAACAATGAAAGATTGGAATGATGCCGTCGATGAACTTAAAAACTTTGTAAACATGAGAAGAAGTTATTTACTTACACAAACCAAAAACTATTTTGGTTTAAGTAATGATGAAATGAAAGAATATTTTGGTGAATAAGATGAGTGAAAAGCGTAAATATAGACACGAACTTAAATATACAATAACTAAAAAAGATGCTGAAATATTAAAGCAAAGATTAGCATTATTAATGGATATAGATTCTAATGGAGAAAATGGTTATTTTATTAGAAGTTTATATTTTGATACACCATATTCTAGTGCATACTATGAGAAATTAGATGGTGTTTTATATCGAAAAAAATATCGAATACGTATTTATAATCACAATAATAGTTTTATAAGGCTTGAGAAAAAGTTAAAACATAATAATATGACATCAAAAGATCAAACAAGAATTACAAAAGAATTATGCCAAAATATTATTGAAGGAAAATCTTTTGAATTTAAGTCAAATGATAAACTATTAAATGAATTTTTATTAGAAATAAAAACAAAGGGATTAAAACCATCAATTATAGTTGATTATTATCGTATGGCTTTTACTTATCCGGTATCTGATGTCAGAGTTACTTTTGATTATAATATTAAATCAGGAAGATATAATTATGATATCTTTGATGAAAACATTGTATCTGAGCCTGTGATTGAAAATAACTTACTTGTATTGGAAGTTAAATTCAATGAAGTTTTGCCAGAAGCAATTGCCATAATCTTAAAAACTATTCCAACATGTAGACAAGCTTTTTCTAAGTTTGCTGCTTGTAGGTCAATTAAATAAAGGAGTGAAATTATGAGTTTTGTAGATGTAATTAAAAAAAGTGTTGTAAATCAATTTACAGGAACTATATCCGTTCAAAGTATTTTATTGTCGCTAATTACGGCTTTTATGATTAGTGTCTTTATTATTTGGATATATAAAAAAACTTATACAGGTGTAGTGTATTCAAAATCTTTTTCATTATCAATTTTAATGCTTGCTTTAGTAACAACGTTAATTATTCAAACTATTAGTTCAAATATAGCCTTATCGCTTGGTATGGTAGGTGCCTTATCTATTGTTCGTTTTAGAACAGCGGTAAAAGAACCTGTTGACACAGGATTTATGTTTTGGGCTATAACTGCAGGAATTATGGCTGGAGCTAATTTATATTTAGCATCTATTATAGGGTCATTAATGTTAGGAATTCTTTACTATATTTGTTATATGATGGGTTTAAAAATGAATTCAAAATATTTAGTAATAGTAAAATATGATGATAGTGTAGAAGATGATATAAAAAATATTTTATCTAAACTAAAAAAATACAAATTAAAAAGTAAATCTAAAAGTAAAAATAATGTTGAGATGACTTTTGAAGTAGAATTAAATGATGGTACTCAAAAATTAGTTGATAAAATAAGTAAAATAGATGGTGTTCAAAATTGTAGTTTAATTAGTTATCAAAATGATTTTGGAGATTAATAAATGAATAAAAAATTTAGAATTTTGTTTAATGTACTTAGTATTGTCTTTTTAAGTATATTGTGTCTTTTCTATGGTTATAGATTATTATATTATTATAAAATAGAACACCCTAAAAATGTAAAAGCAGAAATTAAATTATATGAAAAATTAGTCAGTACACAAGGTATTGAAGGAATGAATTATGGTCTTCAAAAAGATGGTGATGAATATTATTATGCTGCAGGATCTAATGATAATTATTTATATTATTTAGGTAGGATGTGGAGAATAGTAGGCATTGATAAAGATGGAAATATAAAATTAATTACTGACGAAGTACAAACTATTTTGCCATATAATATTAATGATAAATTTGATGAGTCAGATATAAATACATGGCTAAATATTAATGATAATGAATATTCTGGTATGTTTGAAAAAAGTTTAAAAGGAACAGTTAATATTGTTAAGCAAAATGATAATGTATCTAGTCTATTAACAAAAAAAGAATATGAAAGACTAGGAAAAAATAGTTTTGTTATTGATAATAATAACTTTTGGATTGTTGATGAAGAAAGTAATAAAATTTTATATGTAAATAATAAAGGCGAAATTAAAGAAGATAATGAGGATTATGATACTTATGCTGTAAAGCCTACAATTGTTATATCAAATCAAATATTGTACACATCAGGAAATGGTACAATTGATAATCCATACATAATAGATAATAGTGTAAAAGAAAAGATAACAGATGCATATGTTGGTGAATACCTAAATTATGGAGGTTATACTTTCCGTATAATTGATGTAAATGATATATCTGTAAAAGTAGCCTTAGATGGATATATTGATACTAATGAATATAGTTATTCTAAATATGATAATACTTTTTCTATTAGAGAAGGAATTGGTTATTATTTAAATAATGAATTTTATAATAGCTTAGCAAACAATAATTATATAGTTGATAGTAAATATTATACTGGCTCATATAGTTACAATGATAATTATAGTTATTTAAATACATACTTAGATAAAGTAGATGCAAAAGTAGGGTTATATAAAATAGGCGATTTCTTTATAACAAGTTATAATGAGTATTCAACTTTAACGCCATCAGAAGCATCTAAACAAACTATATATGTTATTAACAAAAATCGAAAATTATTTGCTGATTTAATAGATAGTGCATATAGAGTTAGACCAGTTCTATCTTTAGCAACCGATTTATTTATTATAGAAGGAAATGGTACGAAAGAAAAACCATTTGAGATAGGAAGATAAATATGAAAGAGAAAAAAATATCAAAATTAAATATTACTTTTATTATATTAGATATACTTGCTTTAGGTGTTATTTTTCTAGCATATGGGCCTATTTCATATTTTAGAAATTTGCTTGTAACAACTGCTATGACAACTATGAGTCATCATTATCTTGCTAGAACTATTTATACTGATAAAATGATATCATATACTTTAAGTAATAATTATGTTTCTGAAGGAAAGCAAAATACTAACACATCAGATATTATTATCGATAATGAAGATGATGGGAATTATGAATCAATATATGAAGAACAAATATTAAAAAGAGATCCAGATAATGATTTATATAAAGTAATACCAATAGATGAAAATGGATATAAAGGTTATTTAGTTGCTATATATGATCCATCAAGAGTATCACTTGCTGTATCTTCAAGAGCAGAACGCGGTGGTCAACAATTGCCTGATATGGCAAATGAAAATGATGCTAAAGTAGCAATTAATGCAAGTGGTCTTTATAATACATCATCTATTGCTATAAGAGCTACAGGTACCGTTATAAAAGATGGAAAAATATATTCTGTTGGTGGTGGTACTGGATGGGGTGGAGGACTAATTGGATTTAATAATGATAATGTTTTAGTCTTAACCCGTGAAAATGCAAGTGTTGCTATTGAAAATGGTATGCGAGATGCCGTAGAATTTGGCCCATTCTTAATTGTTAATGGTGTGGCCTCTACCGTTGTTGGTAATGGTGGATATGGTGTTGCACCTAGAACAGCCATTGGTCAAAGAAAAGATGGTATTGTCCTATTTCTAGTTATAGATGGACGAAATCCTGGATATAGTGTAGGAATTGATATGGCAGGTATGATTAATATTTTTAAACGATATAAGGCTCACAATGCTGCTAACTTAGATGGTGGTGGTTCATCTACCTTAGTAATAAATGGGGAAGTTGTAAACAATCCCAAAGGATACGGTTATGAAGGTGGAAGATATCTAATTAATTCTTGGATTGTAAAATAATTATAAAATTTGACTTTTATTTAAAAATGTATTATTATAACTCCTATAAATTTATTTATAGGAGTTTTTAGGTGATATTATGAATTTTATTAATTTAGAAAGTGAATTTGAAAATAATTCTTATGATTTTTGTGGTGAAGAAGCAAAATTATATATAGTTGGAAATAATTTATATAAATTATATAATAAAAAGAATATTAGTAGTATATATCAGTTATGCTTGTTAATATCAAAACAAAGTTTTCTTAAAGAAACAATATTGCCAAACGGAATTATTTTAAAAGATGATACATTAAAAGGCATATGTATTCCATATTTTAAAGATTATAAGATATTATCCAGTTTAAACGATGAAAGTATAGATTATAAATTAAAAATTTTGCAAATAATAATGAAAAATTTAAAAGAATTAACTGATAATGATATATATCCTATGGATTTTAATAGCGATGGTATTCTAATTAATAATAGTGATGTAAAAATAATCGATTTAGATACGTACACAACACAAATTATTAAGGATGATCAAAAGAAAAAATTAAAATTTGTACTTAACTTATATCGAAATATTATTTTAGAATTAATGTATCAAGACTTTGAACCTATTACGGTGTTACCTCATTTAAATGCTTATTTAGAAAGTAAAAACGTTAATAAAAAGATTATTTATGATATTGATAGCAATATTTCTTATCATAGTTTATCTAATTTTATTGAATCAATGAAAAAATAGATTATAAAAGGTGGTGAATTTGATGGAAATTAAAAATAACGTTTTAATAAAAGTTAAAAAGAGTGATATACCTGAAGATGGAAAATTTATTATTCCAAATGATGTAAAAATTATAGGTGAAGGGGCATTTCAAGGGCTTAAGAAATTAAGAAGCATTGTTATACCTAGTAATGTTAGAGTAATAAAAGAAATGGCATTTGAAAGTTGCAAAAATTTAGAAAAAGTTTCCCTTTCAGATGGGCTTGAAGATATAGAAGCACATGCATTTACAAGTTGCAAGTCATTAAAAGAAATAATAATACCAAATACTGTTAAATCTATAAGTTGGGGATCTTTTTCAGATTGTGAATCTTTAAAGAAAGTTGTTTTGCCAAGTAACATAAAACATATCGACAGTAATGCCTTTTGGGGATGTTCATCATTAGAAGAAATTGTATTACCTGAAGGAATTAAATATATTGACCCATATGCATTTTCATATTGTAAATCATTAAAAAGTATCATTATTCCTAATACTGTAAGGCGCATGGGCTTTTGTGCTTTTTTGGGGTGCTTCAGTTTAAAAAATGTTACTTTATCTAATAATTTATTAATCCTAGCAAATGAAGCCTTTTCTCAATGTGAAAGTTTAGAGGAAATTGTTATTCCTGATAGTGTTGTAAACATTTCATGTGGTGCTTTTAGTGATTGCACTAATTTAAAAAAAATTAAATTTTCTAATAATATAAAGCAAATAGATGGTTTTGCATTTGATAATTGCCCAGAATTAAAACAGATTAATATACCCAAAAGTCTCATTTATATTTCATGTTATGCTTTTAATAACTCTAATATTTCAAATTTAAATATTAGGACAAGTTTATTTAAATTTGAAGATAGTTTTATAGAAAATCTAATGCAAAATAGTATTTATTCATTAACAATTTATAATAAAAAGATAGATTTAGAGAAAAAAGAAAGATATGATCATATAGATTACGAGCGTATAAGGAAAAATTTTGAATTAACAATGTATGATATAAGAAAACAAGAATTACTCGATATAATAAAAGATGAATTAAATAAAAATGGTATTATAAGAAAAAGAAATATAAGTTATAAAGAACACAAAGATATTATTGATGATGTTTTAAGAAATTTACAATATGCAATTAATATGAAACATTATGATTACCGAAGCGTGTTAAATCAATATCTAGAAAAGTATATTGAAGTACATAAACCTAAAAATATGTTAATACAACTAAATGGCAATATAAATATATTTCAAAATAAAAGTATAGATGATGTAATAAAAGATTTAAAAGAAAGGAAAATAGAATTGTTAAGCGATAATGAAAAATATATAGATATTTTTAACTATGGTAAAGGTATGAACGAATATCCCCTTTATATTTCTAGTATTTTTTATGATACAGTATCTAAATATAGTAAAGATATAAAAATCAAACAAATAAAACAAGTCTTTGATAAATTAACATCTTCTGGTAAAAATAATTTATTCAAAAAGATATTTTTTAGAACCAATGATGATAACAATTTAGTTTTAAATAAAGAATTATTAGAACAATTTAACTCTGCTATTGATAATGAAATAATACTTGCAAGTGAAGAAATAAAAATACTAAATAAAATAAAAGAATTAATTAATAATTATATAGGGAAACTTCAAGAATATATTTCATATTTAAATAATTATTCTATAAATGCTGATAACTCTTTAGACACTTTTAGTAAATCAGATGAATTATTAAAGGGAGCAGTAAAAGATTCTAAAATACAAGATTTTAATCATTCAATCACTTCTATTTCTGAAAAGTATGGTCAAATTAATTTAGTTATAAGTAATAATTTAATATATGTGAATAAATTAAATAACATAAAAAATAGTTTATTACCGACATTACTAGAAAGAATAATCATAGGTGATGTAGTTGCGAAAGATATTGAAATAGTTAAAGAAACTATGCAAATTAGTAAAATGTTAGAAGAAATGATTACAAATAAAGAGAATATAAGTAATAATTTAGAAGATAATAATGAATTAGATAAAGATAAACAACTTATTAAAAAGAATAATTAAGATAAATTATGCTTTTTTCTTTACTTTTAATAAATTTTATCTTATTATAACTTATATATATATAAAGGTGAGTAAAATATGAAATTAGAAGTAACAAAATTAGAATTAATTAAACTAAAAAGACTATTAAAAAAATATAAAAAACAAAATTATAAAAAAACTAATGAAACAAAACTAATAACAATGGAATCTTATAGTTCTATTGATATATCTTATCTTGCTATAAATAGATTTATTAATGAAGAATTTTTTTATTCTTTAAACCGTGCAAAAGAAAATATTCAAAGCATTAAACCAATTAAATTAATGCTAGATAAAATAGAATACCACAATATAAATTATGATAAGATAGATAGTGAAATTAGATTAACAATTGATAAACTAGGTGGCATAAGTGGTTTAGAATCCCTTTATCAATTATTAAATGAAATTAATATGTTTAATAAAGAACCGTTTCCTATAAAAAGTGAACTAAGTAATTGGGATAGTATTAGAAAAGTGTTAAAATTTTATAAGCATAATATAAAAGATTATTATACTATATTAAATGGATTAATGTCATATGATCGTATACACTTTAATTTTGGAAGATGTATAGAAGATATTACTTATTATGAACCTATTACAAATAAATATTTTATTAGAATTAGTGATAAAAAAACTATTTTTAGAAATGTTATTTTATCACATGAATTTATGCATGTTGTACTATCAAACAAAAAAGAAAATAGTTTTTCTAGTGAAACAAAACCCATTTTAGCAGAAAAGTTATGTATTAATGAACTAATTAAAGATAATAGTTCTATATATAATAATTTATATTTAAATAGAATTAATGATACATTTGATAAAATATGTAAAATAAAATATATATATGAATTTTTAGAATCTTATAATATTGAAAAGAATAGAATAACAAAAGAAAAAATAGAAGCATATATGATAAAAAATAATATACCAATTTCACAAATGTTAGCTATATTTGAATGGCTTAAATATGATAATTTAGTATCATGCTTAGAATATATTTATGGTGATATTGTTTCTAATATTATGTTTCAAACCTATAATGGAAGTATGTCTGATATAGGAAGATACTATATAAATGGTAATACACCAAAAGATATGATTTCTAAGTTTAAAAGAAATAATTATGCATCAGAATATAATAATTTTACAAAATCTATTAAAGAAAAAATAAAATAATGTTATAATTATATCAAGGATGGTAGTTATGATATATTTATTTTATGGAATTGAAGATTACTTAATACAAAAAGAAATAGATAATATAAAACAAAAAAATAATATTGAAGAAATTAGTATTTCTAGATATGATTTAACAAACACTAATATTGAGAAAATAATAGAAGACTGTGAAATGAATTCAATGTTTACTGATAAAAAGGTTATTATAGTAAATAATAGTTATATTTTTACAGGTCAAAGTAAAAAGGGACAAATTGAGCAAAATCTAGAAGCATTAGAAAAATATATAAATAATTCAAATATTGATACTTTACTTATTTTTATTTCTGATAGTGAAAAATTAGACGAAAGAAAAAAAATAGTCAAATTAATAAAACAAAAAGGTATTGTTAAGGAATTTAATACAACTACTAATATAAATAGCATTGTTAAAAGTTTTTTTAATGATTATAAAATATCTGATAGCAGTATAATTAAGTTAATAAATAGAGTAGGTAATAATTTACCACTCCTTGAGGAAGAAGCCGAAAAATTAAAATTATATAAAGATGATACAAAAGAAATAAATGATGAGGATATTTTAAAAATTACAAATAAAAACGTTGACTTAGATATTTTTAAATTAATTGATAATATTATTATGAAAAATAAAAAAGTTGCTATTGAAACATATAATGAAATGATTAAATATGGGGAAGAACCAATTAAAATACTTATTATGATAGCAAGTCAAATAAGACTTATGTATCAAACAAAATTGCTTTATAAAAAAGGTTATACGGAAAAAGATAGTGCATCATTACTTGGAATTCATCCATACAGAGTAAAACTTGCAACTGAAAAAGGACGTAAATATACAGAAAGTGATCTACTTATGTATCTCGATAATTTAGCCGATTTAGATTCTAAAATTAAGCAAAGTAATGTAGACAAAAAAATGGCTATAGAGTTATTTATACTAAAAATATAGGAATGTTCTCCTATATTTTATTTTTCTTGATTATTAATTTTTTGTATATTATCCATAACTTGTTTTAGATTTTTTTCGTATTTATTGTTACATGGTTTATAGTATTTTCTATTTAATAAATTATTAGGTAAATATTGTTGCACAACATAATGACCTGGATAATTATGAGGATATAAATAATCAAAAGAATTAGTTTTAATATGGTCCGGAACATTTCCTGTATTGCCTTTATGAATATCATTTAGAGCCTCATCTAAGGCTAAATGTCCACTATTAGATTTAGGAGATAAAGCCATTTCAATAATTATATTAGCAAGTGGTATCCTTGCTTCAGGCATACCAATTCTTTCGGCTGCATTAATGGCAGCTTCAACTTTAGGACCAATTGATGGATTGGCAAGCCCAATATCTTCATAAGCAATAACCGTCATTCTACGATATATACTATCAAAGTCATCAGCTTCAATTAATCTTGCAAGATAGTGAAGGGAGGCATTTACATCACTACCACGAATCGATTTCTGAAAAGCACTCAAGACATCATAATGTCCATCTTCATCATTATCATGAAAAAAGATTGGTTTAGTATTAATACTTTTTAAAAAATCAACATTTATAGTATAGTTATCAGAAGAATAGTAAGCCATCTCTAAAAAACTATAAGCATATCTTAGATCACCACTAGACATTGTAGAAATATAATTTATAGAATTGTCATCAATATGAATATTTTCTAAATATTCAGTTTTAATTGCTTTATTTAAAGCCTCTATTATATCTTCTTTTTCTAATTCTTTTAATTCAAATATTTGGCATCTACTTCTAATTGCCGGATTAATTTTATGATATGGATTAGATGTTGTCATACCTATTAGTGTTATTAAACCACTTTCTAAGTATGGAAGAAGTAGGTCTTGCTTATCTTTATTTAAACGATGTATTTCATCCATTATAACAACCATACCCTTATACATTTTTGCTTCTTCAACAACAATATCAAAATCTTTTTTATTATTAATAACGGCATTTAACATTCTATACTTTAAACCAAGTTCATTTACCATAACTGTCGCAAGGGTTGTCTTCCCAGTACCTGGTTTTCCATATAAAATCATAGAAAATAATTTTTTATTTTTAACTAAATTAGACAATATTTTTCCTTCACTAATTAAATGTTTTTGTCCAATTACTTCATTTAAATTCTTGGGTCTAAGTTTTATCGCTAACGGTTCATTCATAATCATCACCATATGTATATTTTAACAAAAATAGTATAAAAATGATAGTATTTTTAGTAGAATCAATGTTTATTTTGAATTATATATTAATACTATTTATTGTAATATATTGACTTTATAATGAGAAAAATATATTATATACTATAAATATAAATATTGAATAAATTGGAGTGATTAACAATGAAAGTAAAAAATGGTGAATTAATTAGGTTTAGAAATATGGATGCAATTAATTATTTTGGGAAAGTTAAACTTTCTAAAAAAATTAAAGTAATAAATCCTTATGCATTTAAAGGTTGTACATCATTAACTGAAATTGAAATTCCTGATAGTGTGACTGAAATATATTTCTGTTCATTTCAAGGTTGTAAATCGTTAACTAAAATTAAAATTCCTAATAGTGTAACCCAGATAGGTTTCTGTTCATTTCAAGATTGTAAATCATTAACTGAAATTGAGATTCCTAATAGTGTAACCAAGATAGGTGACGGTGCATTTTATGGTTGCACATCATTAACTAAAATTAAAATTCCTAATAGTGTAACTGAGATAGGTGACGGTGCATTTCGCGATTGTACATCATTAACTAAAATTGAGATTCCTAATAGTGCAACTAAAATAGGTTCCCATGCATTTCGAGGTTGCATATCATTAATAGAAGTTAAAGGGCTTTATAATGTTAGTGAAGTTGATAATTATTCATTTGAAAATTGTACATCTTTAAAATCATTAAATTTGTCTAAAAATTTAAGATTAATATATACTGATTCATTTATACGGTTTTATAATATTAAATTAATAATAGAAACTAGTTTATTTTTTATTGAAGAATCTCTTTCCCGCATATCTAAAGTAGGTTGTCTTCCTTACAATACTACTATATATGGGATTAAATGTAATTCGACAGAATTAATTCCAACTATTCAAAAGAAAGAACTTGAAGATAAAATAAACGAGTACTTAAAAAATAAAAACATCGTTGATAAAAATGGTGATCATAGCAAGTTCATTAATCATGTTATAAAATTATATAAAGGTAGAAAATATTATGATTATCGAAATGATTTTGAAAAATATATGGAAGACTATATAAAATACTTAAATACAAAGAAGGAAACAGAATCTAAAATTAAATCTTTTAATGATAAGGTTGAAATGAAAGATGATAGTGATGCACATAAAAGTAATGTTGGACAACAAAGGGAATTAATTAAACCAATGAATTATGCTTTGACCGAATTACATGAATATGCAAATAAAATTGGATTAATGCCTTGGGTTGATAGATTAAGGGCAAGACTAAACATATCTTTATTGTGTGGTGATATTCCTAAAACATGTTTTGATGATATTAATCATATTTATTTTATTAAAGAGATGATACAAAGTCTTTCGGAAAATATTGACTATGATTATAATAGTGCAATTAAGGAATATGCAAGATATTATATTGAATCTCATAATTCATTAAATAAAAATAATATAGATAATAAGAAAAAAGTATCCCTTGATAAAAAGCCACTTACATTAAGAAAAAAATAATATTTATAAAACTATTTACTGATAATAGTTTTTTTTGTTTTACATTTGATGTGTATAGTATAATAAAAAAACTAGTAAAATAATAGTGTTTTTGCTATAATTATGATAGGTGATGGTATATGGAACGCCTAAAAGACTTAGAAAATGAATATTTAGAATATTTAAGAATTGATAAAAAATATAGTGAAAACACGATAAATACTTATCAAAATAATTTAAATCATTTTACGCAGTTTTTTAATAATAAAGATATTTCTTCTATCAAAGAAAATGATTTTGATAGTTATAGAAAATATTTATTTGAAAATTTAAAATTAGATTCATCTTCAATATGCAATAATATATCAACACTTAAAAGCTTTTATAAATATTTAATGTTATTTAAAGGATTAAAGAAAAATTCTGTTGATGATATGGAATTGCCTAAAAGAAAAAAAGCATTACCTAAAACTTTAACTATAGATGAGGTTGATAGCCTTTTAGATATTGATATTAAAGACTATTATGATTATCGCAATAAAGCTATGCTAGAACTTATGTATTCAAGTGGTCTTCGTGTTAGTGAGCTTGTAAATATTCAAAATCATGATATTGATTTTGATAACGCTTGTGTTAGAGTTTTTGGTAAGGGTAGTAAAGAGAGAATTTTGCCAATTAGTGATTATGCTCTAGATGCTCTAAAGCTCTATATTATAAATGCTAAAGGATGGCTTTCAAAAGGAAAGACAAGTGAATATTTATTTTTAAATAATCATGGTGATAAAATTACAAGACAAGCCTTTTTTAAAATAATTAAAAAGATTGGCTTTGAAAAAGGTATTAAAACCAATTTTTCGCCCCATACTTTAAGACATTCGTTTGCAACACATCTATTAGAGCGAGGTGCTGATTTGCGCAGTATTCAAGAACTATTAGGGCATTCTAGTATATCAACAACACAAATATATACAAATATATCTAATAATATGATTGATAAAAATTATCATACTTATCATCCACATGGGTAAAATGATAGTAGGAGGATGTTATGAAATATAAACGAATCTTTTTAATAGTTTTAGAATCACTCGGTATAGGGGCCGCAAATGATTCTGATAAATATGGCGATGGTATGTCAAATACTTTGCTTCATGCTACTGAGAATAGTGGTATAGAGTATCCTAATTTAAAAGCAATGGGATTGTTTGAATTGTTAGAAGAATCTGATAATAAAACAGTAGGTTACTATACTAAAGCGACTCCTGCTAGTGATAATAAAAATACTTTTATTAATTATCAAGAAATGATGGGTAATGTTACTATAGGTGAGAAAAAAATCGTCAATTTAGAAAAAATTGATAAAGATTTATACAATTATATCGAATCAGAAATTGATAGAAGACTTATTATTGTACCTAATGATAATGATATGAACATTATAAATAATTATGGTGTTAATCAAATAAAAACAAGTGATATTATTATTACATATGATTATTATGCACTTAAAATTTTTGCACATGAAACCATTATACCAACCAAAGAACTTGCTAGGATTGGTAAAATGATATTAGATATATTTAATGAAAATAACTTTTTAGTTAATAAAATAATTGCTACAGGATTTAGTGGCAAACCAGATAGTTTTACAATTACAAAAAAGATTGATGCTTATGAACATAAACAATATAAAAGCACTTTAGAATTATTAAAAGAACAGGGATATAAAGTAATTACTATTGGAAAAGCCACTAAAATATTTAATAATAATGAAATGACTAATATATGTAAAACAAATAATGATATTGAATCTCTTAAAAAGTTAATTAAGGCAACGTCATTTAATTTTACAGGGCTTTGTATAACAAGTTTAAGTGATTTAAATATAATGGGGCATCAAAGAAATAAAATTGGTTATACTAAAGTATTAAAGGGATTTGATAATAGTATTCCATTAATTGCTGGTAGCCTGAGAAGTGATGATTTACTTATTATAACATCCGATTTAGGTAATGATCCTACATATACAGGTAATGATCATACGAGGGAAAAAGTACCAGTCTTAATATTTAATAGTGCCCTTAGTGGTACGGGCGAAATACCTTATTTGCAATCACTTTGTGATATTGGTGCCACTATATCAGATAATTTTAAACTATCTGATGATGTTTATGGAAAAAGTTTTTTAGAGAGGATAAAATAGGTGATAAAATGAAATTAACAAAAAATATAAACAAAAATATATTTAGAGAATATGATATAAGAGGTGTATATGGAGTTGATTTAAATGAAGATGTTGCTTATACACTTGGTAAAAGTTTTGGATCTTACATAAAGAAAATGGGTGTAACAGAAACAATTATAGGTCATGACAATAGATTGTCATCTCCAATATTATCTAATGCTTTAATTAAAGGTATATTAGAGACAGGTATTAATGTTGTTAATCTTGGTTTAGTTACGACACCAATGTATTACTATGCTAGAAAATTTTATAGTATGAAAACAGGCATTATGATTACTGCAAGTCATAATCCTAAAGATGACAATGGTTTTAAAATGGCTTTTGATGAAGTTGCAAATGCCTATGGACCACTTATTAAAAAATTTATGGATTTTACTTTTGAACAAAATTTTTCAGATGGAATTGGTTTTGAAATTAAAAGAGATATAAAAGAAGATTATTTAAAATTACTTTCTAAATCTGTTAATATGGGAAAGAAAAAAATACGTGCTGTTTTAGATTGTGGAAATGGGACAGGCTCTATAATTATTAAAGATATCTTTGATATGTTTGGAATACCATATTATCCATTATACTGTGATAGTGATGGTAATTTTCCAAATCATCATCCAGATCCATCAGTATCAAAAAATATGAAAGATTTGTCAGAAAAAGTTAAAGAACTTGGCTATGATATTGGTATTGGCATAGATGGTGATGCTGATAGGGTAGGTATTGTTGATGAACAAGGAAATATTATTCCTGCTGACTTATATATGCTAATTGTATGTAGGTATATTGCCCCTAAAATGAAAAATAAGAAATTAATGTTTGATGTTAAATGTTCGAAAACACTTATAGATGAACTTGAAAAACTAAATATTGAACCAGTAATGTATCGTACAGGTAACTCTTATACATGTAGAATGATGCAAGAAGGCGATTTTGATTTTGGGGGGGAATATTCAGGACATATTTATTTCAGAGATAAATTTCCTGGAATTGATGATGGAATTTATGCCGGCCTTCGTATGATCGAAATATTATCTAATACTGATAAAAAATTAAGTGAATTGTTAGATGGAATAAATAAATACTATGCAACAGAGGAAATTAAAGTTGCTGTTCCTGATGAGAAGAAATTTTCTATTATTGAGAAAATTAAAGATTACGCTAAGAAAAAAGAATATCATATTGTTGATATTGATGGTGTAAGAGTTAATTTTGTAGATGGTTGGGCTCTTGTTAGAGCATCTAATACAGGACCAAATATTACTATGCGTTTTGAGGCAAATAAAAAGGGAAGACTAAAGGAAATTCAAAAAGAGTTTACAGATATAGTAAATAATATTATTAAAGATTAGCGAACCATTTGTTCGCTATCTTTATGTATTAAATTAAAGTTGTTGTTTTAAAATAATTTTATGAATTATATTAATGTTATTAAAACAGCCTTTTTATCTTTTCCTTTACTTGCTTTATTAATTACTATTCCTTATATATTATATCAATATCATCATTATGGATCTATTAATAAACTTCGAACTGTTATTATATATTCCTTTATTTTATATCTTTTAGTTATATATTTCCTTGTTATATTACCGCTTCCAACTATAGAAGAGGTATCTAATATGACCGGGAATTTTATGCAACTCATTCCTTTTAATTTTATTAGTGATATTATCAAAAATAGTCATATTGTTTTAAATAATCCTAGTACATATTTAAAAGGAATATGCAATGTTAGTGTTTATACAGTTGTTTTTAATATTTTTATGACTATACCATTTGGTATGTATTTAAGATATTATTTTAAATGTAGTATCAAAAAAACATTTCTTTATAGTTTTTTACTGTCATTATTTTTTGAATTAACACAGCTTTCAGGATTATACTTTATTTATCCAAGGCCTTATCGTTTATTTGATGTAGATGATTTATTAACAAATACCATTGGAGGAGTTATAGGCTATTATATAATGGGATTATTTAATAAAGTATTACCTACTAGGGAAGAGATTGATAATAAATCCATACAAAAAGGAATGATGGTATCTGGTCTTAGACGTATTACTTTATTTTTCTTTGATATCTTAATATTTGGTATAATCTATACTTTTTTATACCTTGTTTCAAGAATAAATTTAAATATAGAACATATGGGTTTTAAATCATTTATTTTTCTTTTTATAATATATTATATAATTATACCCTTTATATCTAAAGGAAGAACATTAGGGGGAATATATTTAAAAGTAAAGATAGAATATAAAAATAAAATCATAGGTACTATTATGAGACCCATATTTTTATTAATATTTTATTTTATCATGCCATATTATTTCGTTATTTTATTAATAAAATTAGTTACATATCTTCGTTTAGATTCTATTTATATCTTAATAATTTTTGGTATATATTTTATCTTTATATTTATTCTTTATTTAACTATTATAATTAAACTTTTACATAAAAAGACTACCTTTTATGATCGATTATTTAAAATTACATATAAAAGTTTAATTATAAATAAAGAGGAAGATAAAATTTAATTTATAAGTCATATATTGTCAAAATTTCTTTTTATAAAGTTAATTTTGTGTTATAATTCTTATAGTAGAGTAGGAGGATTACTTAAATGGGTAAAAGATTAAAAGAAATATTTATTATAATATTTATTATTTTGTTATGTATAGGTCTTTTTATCATTTATAATGGTATAACTAATAATGGAATGAAAGAATTAATTGCAAATAGATATTTTATTATTTATTTAATTATAATGCTTTTATTTATTGTTATTTTTTGGTTATCCAGTTTTGTTTTTGGTAAAAGTAAAACAAAGGAATTACATCATAGAGATAAACTTTTTAATTCTTTAGTACAAAATTCTGATACAATATATGCCATGTATGATGTTAATAAACGTGAGTATATCTATACCACTAATAATGCATATGAAGTGCTTGGTATTAAAGAGAGCGAAAAAGAAACTAACCAAATTATTAATCAGATATTTGAAATACCTGTATTAAAAAATGAATTAGAGGAATGGAATCAAAAAAGTGAATTTGTAAGTCAAATGCTTGCTTTTAAAAACCCAGCATATCAACATACTAGATGGATAAAGGTGAAAATATATCCTTTTAAGGATAAGAAATTAAATTACAATGTTATTTTAATTTCTGATGTAACAAAAGAACATGATCAACAACATTTGTTAGTTACACAAGCAGCTGATATAAAAACAAGAGAAAAACAATTAAATGAGATTACATCAGTATCATATGATATTGAAATTGACGTAAATGTAAGTAATAATGAAATGAGCCTTCATAATTTAAAGCCTGAATTTTCATACTTTGGCAATGAAAAAAATGGTAATTATGAAACCGAAATGAACAATATTATTGATACATATATTTTAAAAAATGATCGTAATAACGTTAAAAATTTATTTTCTAGAAAAAGATTTTTAGATATACTAGAAACCAAAAATTTCGAACCAATTTCTGTTCGATATAGATTGATTGATGATAATGTTATTTGGCTTGAAAGTACGGCTTTTTTTACAACAAACAAAGGCGAATTACATGTAACTATTCTTACCAAAAATGTTACAGAAAATGCTGAATATATGCGTGAACAAAATCAATTGTTACAAAACGCTTTAAAAGATTCTAAAAAAGCTAATAAAGCTAAATCAGAATTTTTAGCTATTATGAGCCATGAAATTAGAACACCAATGAACGCTATTATAGGACTTAGTTCATCAATATTAAATGAAGATTTGCCTAAAGATGTAAGGGAAGATATTGAAAATATTAATAGTGCAAGTATGAATTTACTCGATGTTATAGATGGAATACTTGATATATCTAAAATAGAATCAGGTAAAGAAACATTAGTAGAAAAAGAATATAATGTTCCTAAATTTTTAAAAGATTTAGAAAATATTACCAATGAAAATATAGGAAACAAAGAAATCAAATTAAATTTAGTAATAGATCCTAAAACTCCTGCCAAATTATTTGGTGATAGTTCAAGGATTAGACAAGTTTTAAATAATATTTTGAATAATTCTATTAAATTTACTGATAAAGGTTCAATTACTATTAAAGTAGATAGTAAAAAGAAAAATAATACATGTGATTTAATTATATCAGTTTCCGATACAGGCTGTGGTATTGAAAAAGATAAATTAAGTAGATTATTTGATGAATCTAAAAAAGTTACCAATGATAATAGTAAATATATCGAAGGAATGGGACTTACTATTACCAAAAAATTAATGGATTTATTAAATGGTCAAATAGATGTTGAAAGTACTGTTGGAGTAGGGACAACTTTTACTATTATTGTTAATCAAAAACTTATTGATGATAAAGTAATTGGTGATATTAATGAATATGTGATTTCTAAAAAGAAAAATAGTACTTTTGATACTGAGGGAAAGAAAATATTGGTCGTTGATGACAACAAATTAAATTTAAAAGTGGCTGAGAGGTTATTAAAACCGTATAATGTTGAAATAACAACCGTAGATAGCGGTATTAAAACACTTGAATTAATTAATAATGGTTCAAAGTTTGATTTAATTTTACTAGATCAAATGATGCCAGAAATGGATGGAATAGAAACATTACACAATCTAAAAAATATAAAAGGATTTGATATCCCTGTCATAATGCTAACAGCTGACGCTATAGTTGGAAAAAGGGAAGAATATCTAAAGGCTGGATTTGATGATTACTTATCAAAGCCTATTGATACTAATGAATTAAATAAAGTTTTAAAAAAATTTTTACAGAATTAAGGAGACAAATATGAAAGATATAAATATACTTAAAAATAATGGAATAAATGTGGATCAAGGATTAGAAATACTTGGTGACATGGAAATGTATGATGAAACACTTAATGATTTTCTAACTGAATCAGAAGAACGTTTACCAAAAATAAAAGCATTTAAAGAAGCAGGAGATATGAGTAATTATGCTATTTTAGTTCATGCTATGAAAAGTGATTCTAAATACTTAGGGTTTACTAAACTAGCAGAATTATCTTTAAATCATGAAATGGAAAGTAAAGCAAATAATCTTGAATATATTATTCAAAATTATGATGAATTAATTGCTGAAGCAAATAGAATTATAAAGGTTGTTAAAGAATATTTAGGTTAAATTTCTTAATAACCTTTTTATTTGACATAGTATTGTTTTTATGGTAATATAATGGTCAAAAAGGGGAAATGGATATGAAAAAATATACAACAAGTACGGATATTTATAAAGAAGAAATTGCAAAAAATACTTTAAAAGTAAGTTTAAAGGAAGAACAAAATTTATTAATGGAAGTACAGGCAGGAAATTTAGACTCTAAAGAACATCTTTTTAATAAATATTTAGGATTTATTGTAGCGATTGCTGAAGGATTAGTTGGAAAAGAAAGTGATATTCTTTCAGATTTAATTCAAGAAGGAAATATTATCTTACTTAAATGTATTAATAATTATTCTTTAACACTTAATACAAGATTTCATGGATATGTATATATTAATGTGTTAAGAGGAATGCAAGATTATTTATTAATAAATAAGAATTACTTTAATTTTTCAACTAAAAAACTATATTTAAAAGATAAAATTGATAAATTTATAAATGCATATATTACTAAATACGGCATTAATCCATCTGATGATGAAATAGCTGAATTTTTTGAAATGACAAATAAAGATTATAAAAAAGTTAATAACCTACCATTAACACAAGTTGATATAAATGATATTAAAAATAGAAAAATTTCATACGCTGATGAGATATATGATATAGAAGAAGAGGCAATCAAAAAAATTTCATATGAAAAATTTGTTAAATGGCTTTATCGTTTTTCTGAAATAAGTAGAGATGCACAAATTGTTTTAATGAAATATGGGGTAAACTGTAACAAAGCTTATACATCAAAAGAAATAGGTGAAATATTTGATTTGACTGAAGCAAGAGTTAATTATATTATAAAAACAAAATTACAACAATATTATAAATTGTTAAGTACAAAAGACGATGTTAAAAGTTTAATAAAATAACTATCAAAAAATGATAGTTATTTTCATATATTTAAATGGTGATTCTATGAATAATATATACCCTTTTATACTACCTATAATGGCAGGATTATCTACATTGATTGGAACACTTCCAATATTTATTAAATTTAAAAATAAAGATAAAATTGTCATGAATTCTCTAGCCTTTGCAGCTGGTGTTATGATAACTGTATCATTAACCGATTTATTACCAGAAGCCTTTAATGAATTAAGTAATATATTTAAAATAGTACCAAATATCCTTTTTTGTTTAATTTTCTTTGTAATTGGTATAATTTGTTCTATGACTATTGATGCATTGCTACCAGAGAATAACTCTAAAAATAATAAATTATATAAAATAGGCATTATTAGCATGCTTGCCATAATTTTACATAATATACCGGAAGGAATAGCTACTTTTATGGCAACAACAAGTAATATAAAATTAGGTATTGCTCTGACACTTGCAATTGCCTTCCATAACATACCAGAAGGTATCAGCATTTCAGTTCCTATATATTATTCAAGTAATAGTAAAAAGAAAGCCTTTAATTATACATTAATATCGGCTATATCTGAGCCATTTGGTGCTTTTTTAGCATATATCTTTTTAAGTAAATACATAAACAACTTTATTTTAGGAATCTTATTTGCCTTTATTGCAGGTATTATGATACATATATCTATATATGAATTAATACCTGGATCTCTTAAATATCATGATAAAAAACAAACAATTAAATATTTTATTTTAGGATGTATACTAATGTTTACTAATCATTTACTTTTTTCTTAAAAATTGATAAAATAAATAGAGAAGGGGAGGTAAAAGTAGTAATGGAGTATATATATTATCCTAAAAATGTTTGTTCAACAGAAATGAAATTTGTAATAGAAAATAACGTAATTAAAAATATTGAAATTAAGAATGGATGTCCTGGTAATTTACTAGGAATATCTAAATTATGTATTGGTAAAAATATTGATGAGATTATTAATACTTTAAGCGGCATTAAATGTAGAACTAAAGATACATCTTGCCCAGATCAAATAGCGTCTGCATTAATAGAATATAAAAAAGAGTATAATAATTAAGCATTATACTCTTTAATTTAAATTGGGTTATTTACAATCTCTTAATTCAAAAGAATGTTCTGATTCTTCATCATATTTAAATGATTTAGATTCATCAGTTGTATTAAATCCAACTTTTTCATTTGAATTAGTAGAATGACAACTATTAGTTACTTTGTTATTATTAGTAATTTTGTTGTTCTTATTCATTTTACTTTTTTTCATCATAATCACCCATAAATAGTATTAACTAATATAATTAATATATACATTTATTTAATTATTATTTTATCAAATATAGAAATTAACATAATATACATTATAAATTATTTTATTTAGTCTTAAAAATAAAGAACAAATGGCATGTTCTTTATTTTTTTTCTATAATATTATGTTGTTTTATGATAATACTTTTCTTGATTGTATTTCAGCAATTTTTTCAAATATTTCAGCAGCATTTTGTTCATTAATTTCTGTATAACCAAGTTCTTTTAAAGCTTGTGTCTTAATTGAATTTAATTCCATTGTACGACTCATTTTTTCTTCAATTTTATGTTCAATTTGATTTTCAAATCTCTTATGTGCTTCAGCAAGTTTTGTTTTGGAAGCACCACCATTATTATATAATGTCATTGCTGAGAATAGAATGCTTTCAAATATAAATTGTTCATTTTCATCAAAAGCATATTCTTTTATGGAAATTGCACCACTGGCTTTTGAAAAATATCCAAGTATGTATTTTAATTCTTTTGTTTGATTCATTGCTTGTAAGAAATGATATAAGTATTTATACGTATTATATGATTCATCACTGTCATTATTGTCACTCATATTTTCTTTAATTAATTCTATAATATTGTGTAATATACTTTTTTGCCTTTTATTCAAACCATCGTAAATATCAATATTATCATTAAAATCACATTGTTGTTCATCTTTATCAAATAAGTTATTAAGTTTTGATTCAACATTCATAATATAATCAGTATCAACTTTTATACTAGATATTTCTTCAGAACTTTTAACACCAAGTAAATTAAATAATAAAACTTTTTTATCTTTAGGCCATTTATTTACATCATCTAATTCTAAATAATTATAAATCATTTGTCTAGAAACACCTAAGAATTTAGCCAATTTGACTTTAGATATTCCTAATTCATGTAAGATTTCATTTAATCTGTCCATATCTAAAACCTCCTATACTAATTTTACCACTAATGTGTCAAATGTCAAGTGTAAAGCAATAGTATAGTTATAAATACCAAATTTTTTTATTATCTTTATAAACGTCTTTTATAATACCACTACCTATGCATTCATCATCAAGATATAACACGCATAATTGACCAGGTGTAACGGCTTTTACATGATTATATTTAACAGAAATTACATTATCATACACAATTTCAACAGGTACATCTTTTTGACGATATCTAAATTTTGCTTGACATTTTGTGGGTCTAACATCACTAATAAAATTAACATCTTCAAGCGTTACCATATCACTAAATAAATATTCATTAGCATCTCCCATAGCAACGTATAATATGTTTTTTTCTATATTCTTGCCAACAACAAAATATTTATCACAGTTTCCTCCAAGATCAAGTCCCCTTCTCTGCCCTATTGTATAATACATTAAACCAACATGATTTCCAATTTTTTTATTTGTTTCTATATCAATAATATCACCTGGTATATTAGGTAAATAATTTTCTAAAAATTCTTTAAAATTTCTTTCACCAATAAAACAAATACCTGTTGAATCTTTCTTTTTTGCCGTTATTAAATCATACTCTAAAGCAATTTGACGAACATCAGGTTTAGTAAGTTCTCCAACAGGAAACAATACATTACTTAAATGGTCTTTAGAAACTTGCGCTAAGAAATAAGTTTGATCCTTATTGTCATCTATTCCTTTATAAAGATGCCCATCTTTAATTCTTGCATAATGCCCTGTTGCAATATAATCTGCACCTAGTTTTTTTGCTTCTTTAGCAAACATATCAAATTTAATATATTTATTACACATAACATCAGGATTAGGAGTTCTACCTTTTTTTAATTCGTCTAAAAAATATGCAAAAACATAATCCCAATATTCCTTAATAAAATCAACACGATGTAAGGGGATACCTATTTTATCACATACGCTTTTAGCGTCATTATAATCTTGTTCTTGTGGACATATATTATTATTTAAATTAGGATTCCCAAGAAAATCATTATTAAGAGTACTATCCCAATTTCTCATAAATAACCCTATAACATTATATCCTTGTTTTTTTAAAAGTATGGCAGATACACTACTATCTACTCCACCACTCATACCAACTACTACTGTTTTCATGACATCACCTACATATACATTATATCAATATTATTTTAAAATTGATAGTATAAATTTTAATAAATATGGCATTACAAAACTTTCAAATAGACTACCTATTACTATCAAAATGCATGTTATTAATAAAACAATTAAGTACCTATTCATAATATATTTAAAATCTATACTTTTCTTTTTTATAATAGATATACATAATTTTAACGACAAAGAGACAGAATATATCATAAGTAAAGTATATCCTAAAATAAAGAATATTTGTGACGGTATTATGTATATAATGGCATATAAAACGCCTTTAATATTGTAATTTACAATTAGGCTTGCAATGGTAAAACCAAGTGAAAAAGCCTTAGAAAAATACATAAAAATAGTTATAGGACACCCAATAATAGATATACCAAGAATCCAAATAATTAGTATAAATACAAAATTACTAATAATAGAATTAATAAAACTTGTAACATAATTTATACCATTATTATTAATATTATTAAAAAAAGTATTTATATACTCAGATACAAGTGATTTATCATTTCCTTTAATAATAATACCAAACAGTGAACCAGCTACTATTCCTGTTATAATTAATGTTCCAAAGAATACTATCATTTTTTTATTAACAATTATATTTCTTTTAAGTTTGTCCAAATATTTTTTCATAATTCACCTCACTAAATAATATTACTTTTTTAATTAATTATTCCAAAAATAATAAATATATAGTATAATACTTATAAGTGAGGTGTTTAAATGAAGCCTAGAGTAAAACAAATAGTAGCAATCATTTTATTAGTTGCTACTATAGCGATGTTTGTTAGTTCTTGTTTATTTGTTTGATTAAATAAACAAGAATGCATATTCCTAAAATAACTGGTATAGTTATTTTTTTATTTTGTAGTAAAAAATATATTATTGAAAATTTATATTCATCATTTAAAATAATATCTATATTATTTATATATTCATCATCATAATAAATACCTACTGTTCCCAGTTTTTCACCCTTTTTAATACTTTGATCTATAATATTTACTCCATCATATATAATCTTTATTTTATTTTTATCAAACTCATCTTTTTTAGTATAAAAGCTTACATCTTCTTTAGCATAAAAATTAAGATATTTATTTTTACTATATTTTGTTTTAATTGATACTAATAATTCATTTTCATCCATTAAATTTACATATCCATAATTTTCAAAATAATATGTATAAATATTTGTAGCATCCTTTATATGATATGCATCATCTGTACTTGTATTGGCTCCTGTTGTGACTAGTAAGTATAAAATATCATTATTTTGGTCATATGCAATGCTAGCTAAACATTTGCCAGCATCATCTGTATAACCTGTTTTAGCGCCTAAAATATAGTCATTTTTATAATTATATTTTATAGCTGTATATCTAAAGGTACTATATAATGTTAACTCACCATTACTTGTTTTATAAGATGTACTCTCAAATATAGTTTTAAAAGTCTTGTTATTTAAACAATATTTTAAAAGAAGGGCAATATCATAAACAGTTGAATAATGATTATTAACATCAAGTCCTGATGTGTTTACAAAATGTGTATTTTTCATATCTAATTCTTTGGCCTTCTCGTTCATTAACTCTACAAAACCATTAACTGATCCTGATATATTATTTGCAAGTGCTAGTGAAGCTTCAGCACCACTAGGAAGCATTGTACCATATAAAAGATCTCTATATGTAACTTCATCACCTACTTCAAAACCAGCAAGTGATGCATCATATAATCCATTAAAATCTCTTTCCTTTATTGTAACCTTTGCATCTAAATCTTCTATATTTTCAATGGCTACTATAGTTGTCATAATTTTAGTTAGACTTGCTATACTAGTTATTTCATTACTATTTTTTTCGAATATTATTTTATCCTCATTTAAATTATAAAGGATGGCATGTTTACTATCTATTTCAAGAGCACTTACAAAAAAAGGGAATAACAAAAGAAATGTAAATATAATTTTTTTCATACATTAATCCTCCCAAATAACATAGTATCCATTTAAATTATAATAACGGTTAAACCAAAAATTTACATAATCAGCATCATAAGGCAGTTGAAACCTATAATCGTTATGTGGTAATTTTTTCAAATATATAATTCCATTATTGTTAACTTTATTTTCTAATATATAATTATTATATTTAAAAGCAGGAACATTTTTACGATAATAGTATATTGTCCATAAAAAACGATTACTAAAAATTAAAATAATTATGGTTAAACAGATATATTTTATGTTCAATTTGCGTAAATTGCCTATTTTTTTAAGTAACAATAAAACTATTAATAAAATAAATGCCTTAACATCTAAACAATATATAATACTTAATAATATTATTATTTTTCCTTTTTCATTTCTACACATACAAGAATATATAATAAAAACTATACTAATTATTAAATAAATCAAGTAAAATCTTGTACACCAATATGATACAAGCAAAACGGAAAAGAGACTGGTGAAAATACTTGATGTGATAGCATTCATTAGTATTTTTTCGTTTTTAAGATTTATATAACCTACTATAATTATCATCATAATATATAGTATATAAATTACAAGAAAAACCATATTAAAATTATTTTCAGTTGCAAAGCCAAATAGGATATTTAATCCATTAATAATATTTAGTAAAACTAAAAGATAAAAAAATATTTTTTTATTTTCTAATTTTTGATAGTTAGTTTTTAACAATATAACATTGGAAATAATAAATAAATAATAATTAAATCTACATGAAACTATCATACTCACAAATAAATAAAATCTTTGTAAAAGTGTAATAATAAAATTTTGATCTGTAAAACTACTATTATGAAGTCTTGCTAGATTACCTGGAATAAAAAAACTTAGTATAAATATTGTCATTGTATAAATGAATATGAATAATATTTTTCTCTTTTTCATATATTTTTTATAATTAAAAATAATCAATAAAAACAAAAATATTAAATTAAATACTTGTGTGCTTTCCATTGTAAAATTAATAATGGTACATAATAATATACAAATAATAAATTCAAATATTGTTAATTTTTTATCTTTATAAAAAGCTTTTAAAATTATATATATATTTATAATTAAAGGTACATATCCCCATAAATATAATATAGTACCATCTGCCCAATAAAGACACTCACGGGTTATAAAAAATTCTATTCCAAGAATGGAAATAGTTAACCAAAATATTAACTTTGAAAGACTAATATCTAATTTAAATTTAATAATTTTGGATATAAATAAACAAATAATAAATACCATTATAGGATTTAAAAACCTAAAAAAATTCATTCCAAAAAGACTTAAACCACTAATTACTGTAAAGTGTCCAATAAGTCTTCCGGACCAATGATTAAAGTAGCGATTCATTTCACTTGCTATAATATCTAAATATGTATCAAAGGAATCCAACCTAAAAACAACATCATAATCATCAGCATACATATAAACGCTTTGCATCTGAATAAAAAGTAAAATATATAAAATTATGACAAAAATCCAATATTTATTTTTCTTTAAAAATTTTAACATCTTTTGCATATATATCACCTATTTATCAATAAAGAAACATCTCTTACATAATTCTTCTATTTTTAAATTACTATTAAAGCCATTAATAATATTTTGTACTCTTTTACTATTTAAAATATCATCAAGTTCATCATTATATATGTTTCCTAAATTAATATTACCTTTAGTATCAAGACAACATGGAACAACAGTACCGTCAGAAAGAATAGAAATGTGCTGTTTTAGACCATAGCATGTACCTTTTTCATTATAAAATTCATTATTTAGTGATGGCCAAATAAATGGTTTAGATATACTTAAAAAGATATTTTCCTTTATTGTAATATTTCCTAAAAAATTATTCAAAATAATATTAGTACCAAAATATTCATTTATTTTATCCAAAATTTGATCATTTGTGTTATTATCTACCCACAAACGAAAGGATATTTTTGTACCTTTCTTAGCAAGATTTTCTGCCACATCAAAAATATTTTTTAAATAATCATTAAGAGATAATTTACCCTTATCATCAAAACTATGTAATGAAATATTTAATTGTCTAATATTGTTGTTGTTTTTAATTTTATTAATTAAATACCCATTTGTTGTAATATTAACCTTGAAATTATTACTACTGGCATAATCAATAAATTCATTAATATTAGGATGCAAAAGTGGCTCACCTAATACATGAAAATATAAATAATTAGTATAAGGTTTAATTTTGTTTAAAATAAATTTAAATTCATCAAAACTTAACATTTTAGGTTCTCTACTATTTTTTATACAAAAGGGACATGCTAGATTACAACAATTAGTTATTTCAATATATATTCGTTTAAATCTCATAACAACCTCTACTCTTCTTACAATAATAATTATACAGTATATTCTTTGAAATTTAAATACAAAAAAAGTAAAAGAATGAATAAATCATTCTTTAATTTTCTGCTTCTTCTAACATATTGGTGATAAATATACCATAGCCCTTTGTTGGATTATCAACAACAACATGGGTAACTGCTCCAATAATTAAATCACCTTGAATAATTGGACTACCACTCATTCCTTGAATAATTCCACCTGTTTTTTCTAATAACTCCTTGTCTGTTACTTCAAATAAAATTCCTTTGGTATCTTGTTTTTTATTTAGTTTAATAATATTTATATCATATGTAGAAATGGTTTTGTTTTCAAGTACCGTAAGAATTTCAGCTGGTCCTACTTTAATTTCATCAATTGACGCTACTTTATAAAGTTTTTCATTTGATATATCATCATTATATATACCAAAAACACCTTTATTTGTATTTTCTTTTATTGATCCAAGAATATCATTTTGTTCTAATTTGGCATTTTTTTCTCCAGGATTACCATTTTCACTTTTGATTATTCCTGTTACAGTTGAATCAAATATTTTACCATCTTTTATTTCTAGTATTTTTCCAGTTGCTTTTTCAAGTATTTCATGTCCTAATGCACCAAATATTTTTGTTTTAGGATCTATGAAACTAAGAGTACCAACACCAGAAACACTATCTTTTACATAAAGTCCTGTTTTAAATACGCCATTATTGTCCATACTAAGTTTTAAGGAGGTTACATTTTTTACATTATTTCTTAAATATTCAATTTTAATATCATTTTTGTTAGAACTTTTATCAATTTGATCAACCATCTCATTTATTGATGAAACAGGTTTTTCATTGATGCTAGTTATTATATCTCCAATTTTTAAACCAGCATCACCAGCAGGATAGGAATTATCAACTTTATATAATCCAACTATTATTATGCCTTCAGCATTAAGTTCCATTCCGATATTTTTACCACCTGCAACAATATAATCAGAATAAGCAAATGCATAGCTAGGCATAATATATAATGCAAGAAGAATTGCGATTAATGTTTTTTTAAATTTTTTAAAAAACATATCTTCATCTCCTTTTTTCATATAAGCTACATTATTATTATGTTTTCAAAAAAGATATTTATAAAACAAAAATAATGTCAAAAAGACATTATTTAACATAAACTATTCAGTTATTTCAAAATCCTTTAATTCATTATTCTCATTAACAATTTTATTGACATTTTCTTTTACATTTTTAAGCTCAGCATCACATTCTTTAATTAAATTCATGGCTTTAGTATACATATTAAATGATTCATCAAGCGTTGATTCTCCATTTTCAAGTTTACTAACAATTTCTTCAAGTTCTTTTACTTTATCTTCAAATTTCATCTTTTTCCTCCACTATTTTTTTAATTGTTGCATCAATTATTCCATCTTTTAATTTAATTTGAATATTATTTCCTTCTGACAAATCAGTTATTGATTTAACTATTTGTTTATTAATATAAGTAACACTATATCCTCTTTTTAAAACATTAAGTGGATTAAGTAAGGTAAGTTTATCAATAATTATTTGCAACTCTTTATTATATGGTTCAAATATTTTATTTGGATTTATGAATATTTGTTTATTTTTTAAATTACTTACTTTTTCGTTTAAAAGATCTAATTTATGATTAAATAATCTATTAATATTTTCATTTAAGATATCTAATTTTTGTTCTTTATTTTCATATATTAATAGAGGATTTTTAATAACAAATGAATTTTTTATAGAATCTAAATATAAATCACAATAATTAATTTTTTTATTAATACTCTCTGTTATACGTATTTTATATTGCCTTATTAAATTTAAAACATCAATCATATTTGGGACAGCAAGTTCCGCTGCAGCCGTTGGTGTTGGTGCCCTTAAATCAGATACAAAATCGGCAATTGTAAAATCAATTTCATGTCCTACAGCGCTAATTACAGGTATAGTAGATGCAAAGATAGCACGTGCAACGATTTCTTCATTGAAAGGCCATAAATCTTCAATAGATCCACCACCACGTCCAACAATTAAAACATCAATATCGTAATTTTGTGCCATATTTATTTTTTTAACGATATCTTCTTTAGCATTTTCACCTTGAACAAGACTTGGAAAAAGAATTGTTTCACATATAGGATATCTTCTTTTTATAGTAGTTAAAATATCTCTAATAGCAGCACCTGTTGGGGCTGTTACTATTCCAACTCTTTTAGGATATTTTGGTATTTGCTTTTTATATTTTTTATCAAATAATCCCTCTTTAGATAATTGCTCTTTTAATTTTTCAAAGGCAATATATAAATTACCAACACCATCTTCTAACATTTCCTCAACATATATTTGGTAATTCCCAGTTGCCTCATATACAGTTACTCTCCCAACAACGAGTATCTTCATGCCATCTGTCGGTGTAAATTTTAAGTTTTTAGCATTCGTGCTAAACATTATAGCATTTATTTTGCTTGTTTCATCTTTAATAGAAAAATACAAATGTCCCGTTGAATGTGATTTAAAATTAGATATTTCTCCTTTTAAAAAAACTGTTTGTAAATTTATATCTCTATCAAATTTTACTTTAAGATATCTAGTTAGAGCGCCTACTGTTAAATATTTATTTTGATTCATTATTCTCTATATCATGATAAAGTTTATCTAAAGAAGCATTTATCATCTTTCTAACATCATCATCACTATATGATTTAGCAAGTTCAACAGCCTCATTTATACATACAATTTTAGGTGTATCAGTATATTCTAATTCATATATAGCCATACGCATAATTGCTTGATCTGTATATCCTAATCTATCTATAGTCCAATTATTTAAATATTTGTTAGCAATTTCATCAATATCTTTTTCATTTGTAATAACACCATATACTATTTCTTTAACAAATTCATTATCTATTTCAATATTTTCTTTAATTACATCATCAACATTGTATGTAATATTTTTAATTTTATAAATGGATATTTGATATAAAATATTCATTATTTGTACTCTAAGTTCACTTCTTGTCTTTTGTTCCATATCTCTTCAACTCCTACTATATATTTTATCATATCTAAAATAAAAAAGAAATGATTAATCATTTCAATTTTGAATTTAATAATTTTCTAAGTGTATCTATTTCAACAAAATCATTATGCATTTCAACATTATTATATTCTTTATAAAATTTGGTAAGTGATATAATAATGGATACAAAACTTAATAATGAAATAATAGTACCAAGAATTTTATAATCAATACAAATAAAGAATATACCTAAACATAAAATAACAAAATTAATTAAAACAATTAAAGTAAGTAAAGCCTTTGATTTAATATTAGTTTCTAAAAAATTTATCCTAGATTTTAAATAATCTATTTGTTTATCTTTAGATATATCTGTACTATCCATATTATTAAGTAAATTATTATATACTATTTCACTTTTATTTTTTTCATTACCATTAATAACAATTTTTAATTTTTTATTATCTTTCTTCATAGATATCCCCCTAAACTTACATATTATATTAGTATATATAATATTAAAAGTCAATAAATTAGATAATAAAACTTATTTTTTACATTTATTTTTATAATAAATGAGCAAAGTTTATTATCATAATAGATAGCATAAAATTAAAAAAACTGTCATCTATTAATCACGGCTAAATAAGCCTTTTCTAAATCATAATTATAATATTCACGTTTTATTGTATTTAAGTCACTGGTATAATTTTCTAATGCTTCTATAACAATAACACAAGCCTTTTCATATTTAATTTGATTATACTTTTTAGCATACCAGTCACTACTTAATCTGCCTGTTACACTACTAAAAGTAAATCCTGATATTGTTTCTGCCATATATTCAGAACTGGTTCCGTCATTACCTTCACCAGCCTCTTCATCAGCCTTTGACATAACCATATAATCAGTAATATTACCGACAATATTTGCACATTCATGAGAATTATCATTATAAGTATCTGATAAATAAGGTTTTCCATTATATACAACTCTGCCAGCTGTATGAAGAGCAACATACGATTTTAAATGTGATACAAATTTATTTTGCCAATATATAATGGCTCTTGTTTCTGGTTCAGATCCAAGGGTATCACCAGGATAATATGATAGTCTATCAATACTTTTATTTAAACTAACGGTGTAGTGTAAATCATACATATTATAGTATAATCCTGCAGTTTGTGATGGGAAATTACGATTTAAATCTACTCCATTAGCGTTAGTTTTGATGTATTCAAGACTTTCTTCATCGGCTTTTTTGGCAATATATAAACTTTTATTATTTAAAGCATCTTTACCCCACATTGCTGTTTCATATCCATCAGGATTAGCAGATGGTAAAACAACAATTTTATGACTATTTAATAATTTACTAGTATCTTCATCGCCATTTTCATATTTATTTACTAAATCTACCATAAAATTAGTTATGAAAAGAGGACTAGCCGTTTCCGCAGCATGAATACCTGCTTCAAACATCGTAACATCTTCACCTTTACCAATTTCAATAGAATACATATTACGATTATCAACACTCTTACCGATAATTTCTATTTTAACAATATCAGATAAAGCAAGTGATTTATATATTTCTTCTAAATCTGCATAATGATACTTCTTATTAAAGTCAAAGATTACTTTAGTATATTTGCCTGATATATCCAAATAATCATCTATTTTTTCAATGGACTTTTTATAATCTTCCGTGCTCATGCCATCAACAAAGTATTCTTCAACAATATTACTATTTTTTTCACTATTACTTGTAACAACAGCTTTATAATTAGATACTACTTCTTTTTTTTCGGTCATCTTATCAATTAAATTATGTAAAAAATTTACACCTAAACTTAATGATTTAATAATTCCCCATGAAATGAGAAATAAAAAGACAATAAGTATAAATAATCTACCCTTTCTTATTCTTCTTTTTTTCTTTCTCATTATTTACCTTCTATATATTTTTCACCATTACCATTTTTTAGCATTATAATAGGCCATATACTCAAATAAACAAGAAGAACAACAAATAATATCCATCCAAATATTGGAACAATAATTAGTGATAACCATATATATGGAGATAAATATAATTCACTACCAGGTGTTTTTAATTTGGCATTTACTTTGCACATAATTTCTATTTGAAAAACAATTATCATGATAAAAAAGGGAAAAATGAAACATAAAAAGCCAAGAAGCCAATTTTTAGGCTTTACATACCAAGCATTTTTATCATATACATCTAAAAGAGCACCAAGTACAATATTACTTGTCCCATAACTAAATAATAATAGTAATAACCAAACCCACCAGTTTTCTTTTTTTATTATCTTCATTTATATTCCTCCTAACTCTTAATTTTAGAATCTACTTTACTTTTTAATTTATATAAAATATTAATGGCATCGATTGGACTTGTTTGCAAAATATCAATATCTTTAATTACTTTTACTATTTCATCGTCTTCTTTAGGAATTAAATCGTCAAGTGGTAAAGCCTCCTGAACTTTGACATCACGCATTTTTTCTTTATTTTCATAAACGTTAAGTATTTTATCTGCTCTATCAATTAATTCACTAGGAAGACCCGCAAGTTTAGCTACATGGATACCATAACTTTTATCAACACTGCCATTTTCGATTTTATGTAAGAAAACAACATTACCATTTTCTTCATATGCACTTACATGAATATTTTTAAGTGATTTAAGTGTCTTATCCAAATCTGTAAGTTCATGATAATGAGTCGAAAAACATGTTTTAGCACCAATTTTATCATGAATATATTCAATTATAGATTGAGCAAGAGCCATACCATCAAATGTTGCGGTACCACGTCCTAATTCATCAAATAGCAATAAACTATTTTTAGTAGCATTCTGGATAGCATTATTAGCTTCATTCATTTCAACCATAAATGTTGATTCACCACTTACCAAATCATCACTGGCCCCAATTCTTGTAAATATAGCATCAAATATAGGCATTTTAGCACTCTTAGCAGGCACAAAACAGCCTATTTGAGCCATAATAACGGTAATAGCAAGTTGTCTCATATATGTTGATTTACCAGCCATATTAGGTCCTGTTATAAGTAAAATATTTGTTTTTTCATCCATTATAATATCATTAGGAACATATTCATTATTAATAACTTTTTCAATAACTGGATGACGATCATCAATAATACATACATCTCTTTCAGAAACAAGTTTTGGTCGCACATAATTATTTTCTTCTGAAACGGTAGCAAAAGATTGAAGAACATCTATTTCACTTAATGTTTTTGCCAAGATTTGTAATGATGGAATATATCTTTTTATTTCATCACGAATTTGAATAAACAAATTATATTCAAGCTCAATAATTTTTTCCTCAGCATTTAGTATTAAAGCCTCTTTTTCTTTTAAAATAGGACTAATATATCTTTCACAATTAGAAAGTGTTTGCCTTCTTTCATAACCATATTCTTCTTTTATCATGGAAGTATTACCTTTTGATACTTCAATATAATAACCAAAAACACGATTATATCCTACTCTTAAGTTTTTAATGCCTGTCCTTAATTTTTCTTCTGCCTCAAAATTAGCAACAAAATCTTTACCACCCTTACGAAGACTTTTTAATTCATCAAGTTCTTGATTATATCCCTCTTTTATTAAATATCCTTCTTTTATAGATATAGGAGGATTTTCATAAACGCCTTTCTCAAGTAAATCATATAAATCATTAAAAGTATCTATTGTTTTATAATAATTAATTTTTTCTAAAATATCTTTAATATTAGGTAAAACCTTAAGAGAATTTTTAAGTTGTAATAAATCCCTAGCATTTGCACTACCAAAGGCAATACGGCCCGATAATCTCTCCAAATCATAAACTTCATTTAAATATTCTTGTAAATCACTTTTTAAAATAAATTCTTTTAATAAAGTTTCTATAATATCATATCGATGATTTAATTCATTAATATCTAATATAGGATTTTCTATATATTGTTTTAAAAGTCTTGAACCCATTGCTGTTTTAGTTTTATCTAAAAGCCATATAAGAGAAAAATTACGCTGTTTTAATCTAAGAGTTTCTGTAAGTTCCAAATTTCTTTTAGTGTGAATATCCATTTTAAGATAATTTTTATTTTCTTTAATAACAGCTTTTTGAAAATGTGATAATTCACGTTTTTGCGTTTTAGATATATAAGTTAATAATAATTTAATTGCTTCTATATATCTTATATCATTTAAATCGTTATAAATATATTTATAATTTTCTTCTTCGCTTATTTCATCATTAATAGAAACAGTTATTTTAAATTGTTTAGATAATAAATCGGTAATTGTTTTATCAACTTTACTTGTAACAACTATTTCTTTCATTCCAATACTAACAATTTCACTAACTGCTTTAGAAATATTATGTGAAATAGTAGTAACATTTATTTCTCCTGTTGTAATATCAGCATAACACAAAGAATATGCATGATCAAAATCAATTAAACTACCTATATAGTTATTCTCATATTCAACTAATGAATCATTATCAATAACAGTACCCGATGTAATAATTTGAATAATATCACGTTTAACTATTCCTTTAGCACTTTTTGGATCTTCAAGTTGTTCACAAATACCAACCTTATAACCTTTTTCAATTAATTTTTCTATATAAATATTGGCTGCGTGATGAGGTATACCACACATAGGAATTTTCTCATCAAGCCCAGCATTTTTACCAGTTAAAGTAAGTTCTAACTCTCTTGATACATTAATTGCATCTTCAAAAAACATTTCATAGAAATCACCTAATCTAAAGAATAAAATAACATCTGGATTTGCTTCTTTTACTTCCAAATATTGTTTCATCATGGGTGTTACTTTATTTAAGTCTACATCACTACGTTTCATTATATCACCATGTATAATTGTACCAAAAAATAGGAATCTATTCAATTCCTATTATTGTTTTTATACATCATAATCTAATATTTCATCTAAATATCTTAAATCATTACCAATGATATAAATATATCTATCACCTAATTTCTCATGAAGAAAATTAATTTTTTCTTCTACATCATCTTCATCCATATCAAATATTTCTAAATATTTAAGTACAATATCATCAATAAAATAAAACTTATATTTTTTAAA
>OKXB01000701.1_pt1 | contig 39251 bp, 47 predicted proteins | sample 1601731 | NCBI WGS metagenome assembly OKXB01 (sample SAMN04414077, study PRJEB24778) | human gut metagenome | material: faecal | host: Homo sapiens
GCTATTGTTTACTAAATCTAACATGTTATCTAATTCTAAAGTTGTTTTAGTAATAATATTTGTATAAAAATTTATATCAATATTATTTATTTCTAAATCTAAACTTGTTATATATTTTTTACTTGATAATATTTGGTTATAAGTATCCATATATTCTTTATATTTTTCTTTGTTTTCTTTATAGAATTCTTTCTTAGGAAAAACAATTACATCATTTAAGTTAATTAGGTTAAAATTAGTGGTTGAATTCTTTTTAAATAATTTACTAAATATACTCATAAAACCTCCTGAATGGTGTTTATTATAGAATATAATATTTTTTTAGTCAAGAAAAAAGGTGTATCACTTTAAATACACTTCTCTTAAACTATATATTACATAACTATTAGTACTATAATCACTTAGTAAATTAATTGTTTCTTCATTAATGTAATCTTTTTCTATTAGTTCTTTTACTGTGACTGTATCACTACATTTTTTATCTAAAACACATTTTTTGGAGTAACTTAGTAAATTTGATTTTATTATGTCTTCTTTTTTATTTTTATTATATTCTTTTATACTTATAGTAACTGATGTAATTATTATTACTAATATACCTGTTATAGTAAGTATTAACCCACATTTATTCTTACTCATATATTCACCTATTTATTATAATATTTTTTATAGAAATCGTCTCTAAATTCTTCTAAAGTATCTGTTTCTATGTTTTCTCTTATGTCTTCCATAAGTTTAGTTAAAAATCTAATGTTATGAATGCTAAGTAATCTTTGCCCTAAAGTTTCTTCTGCAATTATTAGGTGTCTAATGTAAGCTTTAGTAAAGTTTTTACATGCATAACAGTCACAACTTTCTTCAATTGGAGTAAAGTCTTCTTTAAATTTAGCATTTCTTATATTAATTTTACCATTTCTTGTGTGAGCATTACCATGTCTTGCAATTCTAGTTGGTGCAACGCAGTCAAATATATCTACTCCACGCATTACTCCTTCAATTAAATCAATTGGATCTCCTACACCCATTAGATATCTTACTTTGTCTTCAGGTAAGTATTTTGTAGTATATTCTATTTCTTTATATAAAACATCTTTTGTTTCTCCTACTGCTGTTCCACCAATACTATAACCATCAAAATCCATTTTAACAGTTTCTTCTGCACTATATTTTCTTAAGTCTTCGTATTCTCCACCTTGTACTATTCCAAATAATGCTTGTTCTTCATTAGAATGTACTTTTTTTCCCCTTTTAGCCCATCTTAGTGTTCTTTCTACACTATTTTTCATGTATTCATAAGTTGCAGGATATGGTGGACATTCGTCAAAACTCATAGCAATATCACTTGATAATTTATTTTGTACTTCAATACTTTTTTCAGGACTTAAGAATAACTTACTTCCATCTATATGGCTTTTAAAGTATACTCCTTCTTCATGTATGTCTTTCTTTTTAGCCAAACTAAATACTTGAAATCCACCACTGTCTGTTAGTATTGGACCATTTTTATAATTCATGAATGTATGTAAGCCACCAGCTTTCTTTACTACATCTTCTCCAGGTCTTAGCCATAAATGATATGTATTTGATAGTATTACATTAGCTTTAGCATCTATTAGTTCTTCAGGGTTTAACGTTTTAACTGTTGCTTGAGTTCCAACAGGCATGAACATTGGAGTTTTGCTTAGTCCCCATTTAGTTGTAAATTCTCCTAAACGAGCCATATTTTTATTACTTTTCTTTAATACTTTGTAGTTTAAATTCATTTTTTGTACTCCTTTTCTTTCCATATATAGAATATCATAAATTAGTAATTTTTACAATTAAAAAGTATGTTCTTTATTAGATTTGAACATACTAGTTTTCTTTTAAAAAATTCATTACTAAATCTACAAGTATTTCTTTTTCTTTTGGATTAGACTGCGCTATTAACAAAGTCATAGCAACTAAAGTATTATTATCTATTACTTGTTTGCCATCACGTATTAATATATCATAATATTTAAGAAAGTATATAAATAAAGTTGCGGCTATCCTTTTGTTTCCATCTATAAAAGTATGATTTTTAATTATTAAATATAAGAAATTTGCTGCTTTTTCTTCTATGGTTGTGTAAACATCTTTGCCATCAAATGACAAGTATATATTATTTATTATAGATTTTAAACCGTGGTTTCTTTCAAGTGCGAAAATATCACTTTCACTATTAAATTTTAATTTACTAATAATTTCCATGCATTCTTTGTAAGTAATTTGTTTACTATCTTTAATTCCATTTGGTTTAACAACAGTTCTATGGTCATAATCGTCTAGTAAAGTAAGTGCATTGGCATATGTGTTTATTACTTTTATAATTTCTTTAGCATCATTACCACTAATATTTTCTTCAATTCTGCCTGCAATATCAATTAATTTAATTGTTTTTTCAAGATATTCTAGTCTTTTTTGATTAATGGAATAACCTTTTAATAAATATTCTTTTAATACTTTATTAGCCCATTTTCTAAATATAATACCATTTTGACTTTTAACACGATATCCAACACTGATTATAACATCTAAGTTATAATATACGACATTACGTGTTACGCTTCTATTTCCTTCATTTTGAACTGTTGCAAATTTTGCAACAGTTGAATTATCTGCTTCTTCTTCCAAAGCATTTTTGATGTGCCTAGATATAACCGATTTATCTCTATCAAATAATTTAGCCATTTGATCTAGTGACAACCACACAGTCTCATCTTTCATATTTACTTCTAGTTTGACATCCTGATTTTCAAATAATATAATTTCATTTTTCATTTGCAAAACCTCCTATCATAAAATTATTATAATTTTAAACTTTTACACAAAAGTGTTTATTTATTATGTGTATGTTTACATTTTAGCATAGATAGTTTTGTTTATCAATTATTTGTTTCGTTTTTAAAAAATAAATTCAGTAGTTGCAAATTTTGCAACTACTGAATTATTTAGAATTAATATCATTTGTTATAAACATAGCATCTCCAAATGAGAAAAATCTATATTTATTATCTACTGCATACTTGTAAGCATTTAATATGTTGTCTCTTCCAGCAAGTGCACTTACTAGCATTACTAAAGTACTTTTTGGTAAGTGGAAATTTGTAATAAGTGCGTCTATCCCTTTAAATTCGTAACCTGGATATATGAATATACTAGTGTTTTCAGCACACTCTTTAAACTCACCATATTTAGTAATATTGCTTTCAAGTGTTCTTGTACTAGTTGTCCCCACTGCAATAATGCGTCGTTTTTCTTTCTTAGCAAGGTTTAGTTTATCGGCAACACTTTTACTTATCATATAAAACTCACTATGCATTTCATGGTTAAGTACATTACTTTCAGTAACGGGTCTAAATGTACCAAGGCCAACATGAAGTGTAACGTATTCTATATCTACTCCGATTTGTCTAATTTCTTCAAGCAATTCTTTTGTAAAGTGAAGTCCTGCAGTTGGTGCAGCAGCACTACCTATGTTTTTTGCATACACTGTTTGGTATCTATTTTGATCAGTCAACTTTTCATGAATGTATGGTGGAAGTGGCATTGTTCCAAGCATATCAAGTATTTCATATAATATTCCATTATATTCTAACTTAACATGAGTAATCCCGTCACTTAGTTTTTCAGTAACAACTGCTTTTAACTTTCCTTCTCCGAAAGAAACTATGTCACCTACATGTAACCTCTTTTGAGGGCGAGATAAAACTTCCCACTCATCTTCTAGAATATTCTTTAAAAGTAAAAGTTCTATAACTGCACCTGTATTTTCTTTTACTCCAATAAGTCTTGCTGGTATAACTTTAGTATCATTTAAAACTAAAACATCCCCAGGTTTTAAATAATTAACAATATTTTTAAATACTTCTTCTTTTATTTCACCAGTATTTTTATCAAGCACTAATAACTTAGAACTACTTCTATCTTTAAGTGGTGTCTGAGCAATTAACTCTTCTGGTAAGTCATAATCATAATAATTAATATCATATATATCTTCTTTCATATTTCTTCTCCCATAAAATTATACCACATTATTTAATCTTTGTTAATTTATAAGTATACTCATTAACACTTGTAATATCATAATCTTTTACTTTAGTAATATCAAATACTCTTTTAATTTCTTTTAAATTACTCTTTAATAAATCTCTTACAATTTTTAAAGTAATATTAATATTTTTTTTAGCAAATTCTTTTAGATAAATATCTGCTTCTTTTATAATAAAATAAGTACTAATATCTTTAGTAGTTACAATATCTAAGTTTACTAATTTTAACATTATTATATAATTACTAGTTAATGGGTTTATATTTTTTCTAATAACTTTATCTATTTTAAAAACACTTTTATCTAATATTATTTCTTTTTCTTCTTTAATCAAGTTATTCATTTCTAATATTGCATCATCAGTCAATATAATTGTTTTAATTTTTAAATCATTCTTATTATATGCATCAAACAATTGTAAAACATTTTTCATTTCATAATATTTTATCATATTTTCCCCAAATTTACTTTTATTAACATTTAAATATTCGTTCATTAAAAAACACCCCAATTAATGAGGTGTATTATACCTTATTTTGTACATTTTGTCAATTTTTTATTAATACTAATTCATTATTACTATTAATAAATTTATTTTAGAAATACATCTTTTAGTATTTTTTGATTTCTAACATATAATAACTATAAATTATTTAATTCCATAACTTTTTCTTCTATTGTTTCTTTATCAACAAAACCTACTATATGGTCAATTTCTTTTCCATCATTAAAGAACTTTAAATGAGGAATACTCATTATTTTAAATCTACTCGCAAGTACTGGATATTCATCAACGTTTACTTTAATTATTTCAATGTCACTAATAGTTTCTAAAACACTTCCAAGCATTTTGCATGGTCCGCACCAGTCAGCATAGAAGTCAACTAAATAGTTTCCTTTACTAATTAAATTATCAAAATCTTCTCCTTTATAATATATCATTTTTATTCACCTTTCTTTAATATTTTATTCATATTCTTTTCATTTATTAAATTCTTTTCAAAAAGTATTCTTAGTGCTTCTTCGGTATTATTTGATTTATATACTTCTTTTATACCTTCCCATGTATCTTTTACTACTGGTGCGACAATTGGTGTTTTTTCTAGCATAAAGTTATTTACTTTACTTTCATTTATAAATTTAATATTAAATACACTAATTATAAATAGTATAAAGAATAAAACTATATATGTTGTTATAGCTCCGACTAATCCACCTACTATACGAGAAACAAAACCTAATATAACAGTAGCGTCTAATAATCTTTCAACAACGTCTGTGACTTTAAGTATTAATTGATAGATTAAACTAAATACTATTAAAAGAATAATAAATGATAGTATGTGATAAACTACAACACTAAGAGCAGCATTTCCTCCAAGTTGTGGTAAAGCACCTATTAAAATATTTGCTAAACTTCCTTTTAGTATCCATGATAAGAAGATAACAACTATACTACCAAAAAGTCCTACTAAACTTCTTACAGCCCCTTTCTTTACACCATCTAATGCACCTATCATAATAATTACTATTAAGACAGCATCTACAATATTCATAAATTTTCCTCCTTTTTATAATATGTACTAAATCAAATATTTTTTTCATATTTTTTTGTTTAGCACTTTCATACATAGTTTACCACAAGTAAATACGTTGTTCAATACAATAATGATTTTTTGTAAAAAATCAAAGTAAAGTTTTGAAAATATTTTTCAAAAAGTGTCTTTTTTTGCTTAGTTTTGGAAATCGAATTTGTTGAGTTAATTTATCATTTGATATATTTTATTATGAATTTTATAATATATGAATGTGAAAAATAGAAAAATGAAAATAATTATTAATATAATACCAATATTTTCAAACAATTTTATGACTCACTATGCTTATTTATATTTGTAAATCATTAGGTTTTCATAACAAAAGAATAGAAAAATAAACAATTTTATGATAGAATTTTATCTAGAGGTGACTTATGACAATAGTTTTTAAAGTAAGTGATAATATTAAAGAGAAAATGATAGAATATTATAAGGATAAAAGAAAGGAAAAAACTCCACCTTATGCTATATTTCAAGCAGTGGAAGCGGATACTGTAGTTACTTTATATGAAAGTGGTAAAGTTATGTTTCAAGGAATTAGTGCTGACGTGGACGCAAATATGTGGAAAGATCAAGAAAAGTTTTTTAATAATGTAGAAGTTGACACAAGAAGTACTGAAGAAAAGAAAGAAGATAGTATAGATAAAACATATTACTACTACTCTAGTATTGGTAGTGATGAAGTTGGAACAGGAGACTATTTTCTTCCAATAGTTGTAACAGCTTGTTTTATGGACAAATCTAATATTAAATTCTTAGAAAGTTTAGGAGTACATGACTCAAAAAAACTTACTGATAAAAAGATACTTAGTGCAGCACCTATTATTATGAAAAAAATTCCTTATGAAAGTATTATACTTACTAATAAAGAATATAATGAATGGGTTAATAAAGGAATTAACATGAATAAGGTTAAAGCAATAATGCACAATAAGATGTTATATAAAATGAAGAATAAAGGTTATGATTACCAAAAGATAATAGTTGACCAATTCTGTTTGCCTGGTGTATATTATAACTATTTAAAAGAGGTACCTAATAAAGTTACTGGTATTACTTTTATTACTAAAGCAGAAGATAAAAACTTGAGTGTTGCATGTGCAAGTATTATAAGTAGATACCTTTTCTTAAAGGAACAAGAAAAACTAGAAAAAGAACTAGACATGTCTATTCCTAAAGGTGCTGGAGTTAAGGTAGATGAAGTTGGTAAACTTATCGTTAAAGAAAAAGGTAAAGATATACTTAATAATATTGCTAAAATTAGTTTTAAAAACACTGAAAGGATTATTTCCTAATCAGTGTTTTTTTATGTTCTATAGAAGACTATTTAATTTTCTTCATTTCATCTAAGAGTTTTAAGGCTTCCATTGGTGTTACTTCAAGTGGATTTATGTTTCTTAAAAATTCTCTCAATGGGTCTTTTACAGGAGTTTCCAAATCTAATTCAAATTGTTTTATGTGTTTCTTTTCAGTTTTACTTGTACTTTCATAAGTTGATAATAGTTTTTTTGCTTCATCTATTACTTCTTCAGGAAGACCAGCAAGCAATGCGACATTTATTCCATAACTTCTATCGACTGCTCCATCAAGAACCTTATGTAGAAATACTACTCCACTTTCTGTTTCGTTAATACTTACATGCACATTTTTAATATCAGGCATATACTCACTCATTTTAGTAAGTTCATGATAGTGAGTACTAAACATTGTTTTACATTTTATGTATTTACTTACGTAAGTTATTATACTACCTGCTAAACTCATTCCATCATATGTACTTGTTCCACGACCCAATTCATCAAATAGTATTAAACTATTTATTGTTGCATTTTTAAGGGCTCTTGCACTTTCTTTCATTTCAACCATGAATGTACTTTCTCCACCTACTAAGTCGTCAGATGCTCCAATTCTAGTAAATATCTTATCAAAAATTGGTAAAACTGCAGTACTTGCTGGAACAAAGCAACCTATTTGATTTAGTATTACTATTATTGCAAGAGTTCTCATATATGTACTTTTACCACTCATATTTGGTCCAGTTATCATAAGAATAGATGTATCATTATCCATAATTATGTCATTACTTACATAGTCATCTTTTATCACTTTCATTACTACTGGATGTTTTGCTTCTAGTACTTTTAATTCATGATTAGTACTAATTGTTGGTCTTACAAAATGATTTTCATCACTTACTACACTTAAGCTTATCATACAGTCTAAAAATGCAATTCTATCACTCAACTTTTGTAAACTACTAATATATTTACTTACTGTTTCTTTTATCTCTAAAAAGATAGAATATTCTAATTCCTTTATTTTATCTTCGGCATTAAGTATCATATCTTCTTTTTCTTTTAAAGAGGGTGTTATAAATCTTTCGCTATTACTTATTGTTTGTTTTCTAATATATCCAAATTCTTCTTTTACATTATCTGCTTGTCCTTTACTAACTTCTATATAGTAACCAAATACTTTGTTATAACCAACTTTTAAGTTTTTAATACCTGTTCTTTCTCTTTCTTCACTTTCAAATTTACTTATATAATCTTTACCATTTTTTCTAATGTTTTTTAAAGTATCTAAGTCAGCATTATAACCTTCTTTGATGATTCCTCCTTCTTTAATAGTTATAGGTGCATCTAAGTCTATAGACTCTTCAAGTAGGTTATATAGGTCGGTAAATGTTTCTAGTTTATCTAAATGTAGGGACTCTAAACATAAATTTATATCAGGAAGTACTCCTAAACTACTTTTAAGTTGTAATAAATCTCTTCCGTTTAAGCTGTTAATTGATACTTTACCTACTAACCTTTCTAAGTCATATATTTGATAAAAATAATCTCTTAATTCACTTCTAATTAGATATTCTTTATTAAATAATTCTATTAAATCATGACGATGATTTATTTCATCAAGTTGTACACTAGGTTTTAATATAAATTCTCTTAATAAACGAGACCCCATGCTTGTTTTTGTTTTATCTAGAAACCATAACAAACTATACATTTTATCTTTGTTTCTTATTGTTTCTACTAATTCTAAATTTCTTATACACTCTTTATCTAAACTTAAATACATTTTAGAGTCTACTATTACTGGGTCCATAAGATGTTTAATTTCTTTCTTTTGGTTAAATGTAATATAGCTAATTAGTTTTAATGTGTTATTTTCTAATTTCGCATCGTTTAAACAACTAACTTTATTTCTATTTATGTTAGATGTGTCTTTATCATAATAACTTACAAATATGTTATATTTTTTTAGATTTAAAATTAATTCGTTATCAAAGTTAGAATTTACTACTATTTCTTTTATACTTAAACTAACTATTTCACTAAGTAGTTTTTCTTTGTCATGACTTATAAATGTACAATAAACTTTACCACTTAATAAGTCTAAATATGATAATGCATATACATAGTTATAATCGGTAATGAAACCTATAAAGTTATAGTTTGTTTCATCAAGTGATTCAGTATTTGTAAGAGTTCCTTTACTTACTATTTCTACTACTTCTCTTTTTACTATTCCTTTTGCTGTTTTTGGGTCTTCTACTTGTTCACATATTGCGACTTTATAACCTTTGTCAATTAGTTTTTCTAGGTATACGTTTACTGCATGATGTGGTACTCCACACATTGGTACTCTTTCTTTTAAACCAGCATTTTTGCCAGTTAATGTTAGTTCTAGTTCATGACTTGCAGTTATTGCATCTTCAAAAAACATTTCATAAAAGTCTCCTAGACGATAGAATAATAAAACATCCATGTATTCACTTTTGGTTTTATAGTATTCTTTCATCATTGGACTTAACATATTAATATCTACTTCACTCATTTTCATAATACATCACGTATATTATTATATCTTAAAAAGAAAAAATCTTCTACAAAATTTGAAGATTTTTATTATTTTTATATTCTTGACATTTCTCTTTTTAGTTTTGTTATGTTATTTTCTACGGAAACTCTTTGTACTATAAACATTGAAAGTATTACATTAACTGTAAATGAGCCACCATAACTTAAGAATGGTACTGGTACACCTGTAAGAGGGATAAGTGCTAGTATACCTAAAAAATTAACCATTAAGTGTAAGAATAAATATATTGCTATTCCATAACATATTATTGAGTTTCTCAAGTTATAACTTCTTTTAGCAATTTTTACTATTCTCCACAATATATACATATAACCAAATATAAATATTATTCCAAATATTAGACCCATTTCTTCAACCATTATTGGAAATATAAAGTCTGTATGTGCTTCTGGTAAATATAAGTATTTTTGTGTTGAGTTACCCAGTCCCTTGCCTAATAAGCCTCCGTTATTTATTGCTATAAATCCATTGCATACTTGGTAACCTGTTTCTTCTGTGTATCTTGTACATGGTGCTTTAAATGTTAAACGTGATTTTTGCATATCTGTTAAGAAATCACTCCCACTTAGAATGAATACCATCATTAAAACCGCAACTGTCCCTCCGATTATTTTTAGGGTTTTAGCTAGTTGATTACTAGGAAATGGAATTGCTAGGAATGTTAGAAATACTATACCTGCAATTATGATAGCCGTTCCAAGATCAGGTTGTAAGGCTACTAAAAAGAATATAATTATCGCAATACCTAGTGGGACAAAAAACTCATATTTAACATTTTTCTTATCTACCATATTACCGTAATATATTGCCATAAAGAGAACTAGAACTGTTTTTGCAAATTCACTCGGTTGCAAACTAAAGAAACCTAAGTCTATCCATGAACGGGCACCATTAGTGTAGTCTCCACTTATAAGTAAATATGCAAGCGATAAAAATACTCCAAATAAAGCAAATGGTACTAATTTTTTATATGTTTTAATGGGCATTCTTAGTATTATAAATAAGCCTACTATGTAACTTATTACGATGAAAACAAGTTGTCTAGTAAAAAAGTAATATGGACTTTCTTTGTATTTTAAAACAGCACTTACGCTAGAAGCACTAAGTACCATAATCACTCCTACTATACTATATAAAATACACATTATAAATAGTGGTTTATCAATTTTACTAAATATACTTGTTTTCTTCATATTATCACTATATATATAATAACACAAATAAATAGTTTTTTAAAATATTTTTTTTAAAATAGTCTATAATAATGTCAAAATTTACAAATTTGCTTATATTATTATAGAAAGTAAAAGGAGGGTTTTTATGTATTATTATGGTTATAGCGGTGGATATGGAAACACTGGATACAATAATTACTGCTGTCCTAGTTATGGAAACTATGGTTATGGTAATGGTGGATATGGTTATGGTGCCGCTATTATATTAGTTCTATTTATTTTATTAGTTGTAGTTTTTGGAGCAGGTTTCTTAAACTATAATAACTAAAAAAAGGAAGTTCAGTCTTCCTTTTTTTGTATATAAAATTTTCTTGTATAAGTGAGGTTATTTTTTTCATCATAATACTTACCAATTTCGATACCTTTAAATAAAGACACAGGTATTTCTGGAAAGTATTCATCACACTCACTTTCGCTATTTATATGTGTTATTAACATATTAGTTGTAAATGGAAGCATTTCTTTATATATAGAAGCACCTCCAATTATGTATACACTTCTATTTTTTTCTGGAGTGAAATTATTTAGAAAGTCATCTATACTATTATATACAATGTAATCTTCACAACTTTTAAGTGTTCTAGAGATAACTATATATTTTCTATTTTTTAGTTTTTTTGGTAAACTTTCTAATGTTTTTCTTCCCATTACAATATAATTAAATTCAGTTATTGCTTTAAAGAAGTTTAAGTCCTCTTTTATATGCCAGATTAAATCATTATTTTTTCCAAGTTCGTTATTTTTACCTATGGCTGCAATTATTGTTAGTTTCATTATTCTGTTACCGGTATATCTATTTTTCCTAAATCTTTATAGTTTAGTACTTTAATATCTTTACATTCATCATCATTATCAAATTTATAGAAATCTTTTACATCTGGATTTAACCATAATTCCGGACTTGGTGGGTTAAGTACATAATCACATATTTTTAGTTTTAAATCAACATCCTTTAATACTTCAGGTACTACACCTTTCTTTAAATTTAAAAGTTCTTCTTTTGTTAAGGTTTTTAATATTTTCTCATACTCTTCTTTGTAATTTTCTATTTGTCCTTCCATCCACATTTTATTTTTATAACCTTCATATATTGCAAGAGTTTTTCCTCTTTCTAAAAGTTCTTTAATCATACTTACTTGATTTGTATAGATATGAGCATCCTTGATACTCCAACTAAGTGTTCCTACTTTATATCCACCTACTCTTGCATACATCTGCATTAAGGCTGCAAACTGCGTTACATTAAATGGTAGTCCTAATGGAACATCACAGCTTCTTTGATGTACATACATATTTAGTGTTCCATTAGTTATGTCTACTTCATGTGCCCACACGCAAGGTCTCATAACTCCTTTATCTAAGTGACAATTATACCATAAACTCATTACGTTATCTCTTGCTTCAGGGTGATTTTTAATTATATCAAGTACTCTATCTACACCTTTATATTTGTTTACAATATAGCCATATGCTTCACCTATAGTACCAGCGTACTCTTTACCAAAGTATTTATGAATTTCTTTGATTTCGTGTGACCCATCTATATTTACTTGTTTTTGAAAAGCATTCCAATAACCAGACTCATCTATTTTCCATTCATCCCAAATACTAACTTTTCTATCCTGAAGCCAATTAACATCATTGCTTCCAACTTGATAAATCCAAAGTAATTCTAGAAAAGCCTGTCTACTATACAACTTCTTTATAGTTAAAATTGGAAACTCTTTACTTACATCTAAATTAAAATTATAACTAGGTATCTTTATAGTATTATTAATAGTTCTATTTTCAACCTCTTTTCCTTCACTTAATATTTTTCTACATAGTCTTAAATATTCTTCATCCCATTTTAGCATTTATATTACCTCCAATAAAAGAATAACATTTTTATTTCTTTAAATCAATGAATTATTTTAATTTGCAGAAAATATTGATTTTTAGTAATTTTTTTGGTACAATACTAGCGTAATTGAGGTGATGTTCATGCTAAAATTAGTAGATATATTAGATGAAAAGGAAAGTGTCTTACATAAAGTAAGTACAGAGGTGAGTTTTCCATTAGATAAAAAATATTTAGAATTAATTGATGATGCATATGAATATTTAAGACTTAGTCAAGATGATAAAAAATGTGAAGAGTTGGATTTAAGACCTGGAATGGGACTTGCTTTTTGTCAACTTGGTGTTTTAAAAAGAATATTTATTATTTCATATAAAAATGAAGATGGTAGTTTTACCGAGTATACAGTAATTAATCCAAAACTTATTAGTTATTCTAATGAGCTTATTTATGTCGAAGAAGGAGAAGGATGTTTAAGTGTTAACAGAGAAGTTGATGGTATTGTTCCGAGACATGCTAGAATTACAGTTGGATTTTATGATATAAATGGTAATTATAAAGAAGAACGTGTGAGAGAAGAAATTAGTGTTGCTTTTCAACATGAAATGGATCACTTAGATGGAATTATGTTTACTGATAGAATTGATAAAGATAATCCTTATAAAGATATGGATAAAATGAGAAGTATTTAATTTCTTCTCTTTTATTTTTTTAATTTTTATAGTATAATCTTAATAGAATAAGGGAGTGAAAATGTGAAAAATTTAGTTAGGATTATTTTATGTGCTTTATTTATAATTATTTTTGTGGCTTTAGGAACTTTGGGATTAATAAGAAAAAGGCAAATTGTTAAGGATAATAAAATCATGTTAGACAATATTGCAAATATTTTCAATAATAATCAGACAATTTTAGAATATCAAAAAACTGGAGTTAATGTTAAAGCAAGTACTGCTTCTACTACTTTTAATATCGTTTTTGGTACAGAGACTAAAAATACTTATAAATTTAACATTGAAAAGGATTATGTTGAAATTGATATCGATAAAGATGATAATTTGGCAAGTTTAGCAGTTATGGTTCTTTCTGATAGCATTGCAGTATTTTATGGTGAGACTCCAACTAGTACTTATAACTTGTTTACCACTGGTGATATTTATGAATATAAGTTAAATGAAGGAATAGAATACACTGATAACAATAATAAATATAATATTAAAATTAGTATTAAAAATGCAATAAAAAAATAGGATTTTTTCCTATTTTAATTTTAAACTATTTTCAGTATTTTCTTTTCTTATCTGATTAATACTTTTTCTAAGAGTATAATTTAATGTAAATAATTCTTCTGCAGTTAATCTATATTTGTTTAATAACTCTTTTTTCTTTTCTAAAGACATATCTTTTAATATATTTATTTCATTCATATCTACTTTAAATTCTTTGCTTTTACATATAGAATATAAAAATTGAGTAGATAAAATTCTTGTAGAAGTTGCATGAGTTAATATATTACTATGATTTAATAGTGTATCTTCTAGTAATCCACATCTATTTAATATGGAAAGTCTTGCTTTAAAGTCAGCAACATCTGCTAAATAAACTGAACCATTTTTAATTAAATAATATCTTATATCATCTTCATCTTTACCAAGTGCTTTTAAAGTGTCTACTAAATACTTTAATGTATCTTGTACAGTACCTACTCTGACAGTTATATTATATAAGTAAAATTTACTAATCTTATCAATTGAAAATCTATCTAATCCAAACCTTTCTTTAATTTCAATACATTCATTCATTATGGATTCTGCTCTTTCAGGTGTTACTAAACGAGCATTATCAATATTTTTTTTAAATCCCATAATTCTTACCCCCTTAACTGATTTTAATTATACCATATAAAGTACAATAAGTCAACACTTTGTATAAAATTAATTACATCTATCAAAAGTAATGCCTTTTAAGGTACCATTTTTAACGGAATTAATTATATATTTATTTATTCTATCAAAGTCAGGTTCTCCACCAACTTTTGGAAAGTTTTTAAATTTTCCTATTATTTCGTATACTTCATATACTTCATTAATATCAAAATTATCTAATCCAAATGTGCTTTTTAGTATTTCTTTATAGTACTTGTTTAATGTTTCAAGTATATATATACATACTTCATCAAGCGGTAAAACTTCCTCTTTAATAATTGTCATACTTGCTAATTTGAATGCAATTTCTTCACTTTCAAATTTTGGCCATAATACTCCTGGAGTATCAATTAAATCTATTTTATCATTGATTTTAATCATATTTATACTCTTTGTGACTCCTGGCATATTACCAACTGTCTGAACTTTTTTATTCACAAGTTTATTTATTAATGTACTTTTACCAACATTAGATACACCTACTACCATAACTTTTGCTTTCTTTGGAAGCAAACCTTTTTCTTTCCTTTTTAAGTTTACTTTTTCCATTAAAACATTAACAGCATCTATTATTTTGTTTTTAACTTTGTTATCGTTTAGTTCACTTAATATAACAGTATAGCCTAGAGTTTCATAATAGTTTTTCCATTTCAAAGTTTCTTCTTTATCACATAAATCATATTTACTGAATACTAATATCTTTTCTTTATTTTTAGTAAATTTGTTTATATCATTTATAAAAGAACTTTTTGGAATTCTAGAGTCTACTACATGCACTACTACATCTACTAAATCTATTCTTTCTTTAATTTGTCTTTTAGTTTTAGCCATATGGCCTGGATACCAGTTAATATTTGTTTTTTGGAAACTTTTTTCTTCATTTGACATTTCAATCACTACTTCTTTCATTTAATAACTTAATTTTTTCTGCATTATTAAGTATATCTAATTGATATTTACATATATTACTTAATATTTCAAATCTTTCTTCTTTTGTTTTACCTTCTTTGATTAATTCCGCATTATGAGATTCTAAATTAGATAAAACTGTTAATTCATTTATTGTTGCATAATCTCTTACATTTGAGTTCTTAGCTAACTCTGGATTTAATTCTCTCCATTTTTTAGCAGTAGTATTAAATAATACTACATTAAGGATATCAGCTTCTTCGGCATATTTTAACCATTCTTTATTTTTGAAAAAATCATTATCTGGTAAGATATAATTCTTAATGGCATCTGTATGAATTAAATAATTATTTTTAGTTAGTATTCTTTTTACATCCCATTCTCTATTTTGATTTTCTAATTCTTTTAATCTCTCAAATTCTTTAATTAAATACAATTTAAATACTGGACTTATTGCTGATGCAAATTCAAATGCAATATCTTTATGTGCATATGTTCCACCATATTTTCCTCGTTTTGAATATATGCCAATAGCATTTGTTTTCTCACACCATTCAGTAACACTTAAAGTAAATGTATGAAGTCCAGCACTTTTTCTAAACCCGTCGAATTCGACGGAATTAAAATTTGGATTATAAATAGATTCCCATGTTCCTAAGAATTCTAAAGTGATTCTATTTCTTAACCAGTTTCTAATAACATCATCTGCTTTAGATTTTCCTGCTTTAAACTTACCAAAATCAGAAATACAAATATAATCAGTATCATCTATATTTGTAACATTTACTTTAATATTTTGAACTTCTATTATTTTATTTGACATATATTCACCTCCAATTTATCAAATTACGAAAGATAAAATTTTGAAAAAATATTGATTTTTCAATAGTTTTGGCTAGTGTTTAGATAATTCGTACTTTCCCAATTGATAACCATTTTATTAAACACTTTATTTTCATTTTCATTCATTGGAATCAACTCCTTTATATTTCTATTAATTCATTATTTGTTAATCTAAATAATTTAAAAACATAATTTTTTTCAATTAACATTTTATTTATTATATCAAGATTCATATCATTAGAAATTATAATTCCCATTGCCTTATCAATATCTAATGAGTTTTTAACTTGCACCTCACCAACTTGATTACTATATCTATTTTCTTGATTAGCTAATAATTCAACTAATTTACTTTCTATTTCAAATGGTAAGTTTGGAATAATAGTTACATTTTCTACTTCTATAGTTTTAGGAAATACAAATGTAATTCCTTTTGATTTTTTTATATATTCATCAAAGCAATTTTCTGATTTAGCACAATTTAATATATCTTCATTAATTATCTCCAAAATATATTTATATACAACATCATTGGTTTTATTATATAAATACTTAATATCTACAGGATAAGATCTAGATATTGAATCTAAATAATTAAAATAGTCTCTTTTATTAGTAGTATTATTTTTAATGAAGAATTCTTCTTTTGATATTGGTTTCTCTAACAAGCTATCTAATTTCATATATTCTAAATATGAATTATAATTATCAAACATATTAGATAACTTAGAATCCTTATAATTATCTTCATCTATTATAAAAGTTTTATATTCACTGTTTTTAGTATGAGCTGCTAGCGATATATAATTTAAACCATTAAATTTACTTTCACTTTTGCCTAACATTTTTTGAGATTTCAATTGTTTATCATTTAATACTTTTTCGAATATTTGATATGTTTGATTCACATCATCTTTTGAAATAGTATGATAGTAATAATTCTCTAATTTATAATTCATATTTTCACCTCTTTTTATAAATATTAAAATGTGTCGGCATATTACAAGCCAACCAGTTAATATTTGTTTTTTGGAAACTTTGCAAACTAATTATATCACTGTTTATCAGATTTATATACCATTTTTACTCTATTTTTATCAAATATTTCTATTTGTTTTATATATTGATTTACCAAATCCTTATTAAGTTTTTTATAATCTTTTTTATATTTATCATTAATATCAACTAGTATCATATTTTTAGCATATCTTTTCTAATTGATTTTAAATTACAACCTGTTTTACGATACGAAGATTTACACCAATATCAGCAATTGCCTTTCTAACTTTTTTTCCTACCTCATAATGTACATCTTTTGCTTCTTTCTCACCTTGCACATTTTTCGAATTAATTCTATAACCCACAGCGATTATGGCATCTAAACTAGAAATAGTTGTGTTATAATTTTTTCCGTCATCGGCAGTTAACGAGCATTTCTCGGTAACTGTTTTTTTTATCTAACTCTTTTTCTTCAAATATATGTTTCAAGTGTAAACTTATATTATCTGTAGAACATTCAAAAACTTTTGACATTCCTTTTTGTGATAGCCATAATGTTTCATCTTTATAAATAGCATCTACTACAATATTACCTTCGCTATTTTTATATATAATTAATTTATTGTCTTCCATAAATATTCTCCTTTCCTTTTGTTTTTCATAATTCATACACTTATCAATTTAAATTAAAACTTATTTAGTAAAAAAATTTTACACTTTTTTATAACTTTTTTATAGTAATTTAATTTTTCAGTGTCAGTTTTTCGACGATGTTATTTTCATCAAGACCCAACTCTAACATTATATTTATCATGATAGTCATTTGTAAGTTTTTATTATCTATATGTTTTTCTGCTCCATTGATTATTTTATTTAAAATCAATTTTATTATTTTTTATTTTTTCTGTATTAATAGTATATACATTAGTTAGTATTTGATCACCAGGGTCAACTTCTGATAATTTTAATATTCCACCCAAAGATAAAATAGTTTTATTTGATGCTATATTACTATTTTCACAGGTCAAACGTACTTCCTTAAATCCTAACTTTTTACATTCTAATAAACTCAAGTATAAAGCAACCTTGCTATATCCTTTTCTTCTTTCAGTTGGCTTAATTCCATAACCGATATTCCCATCAAACTTTTTCATACCACCAATATGATTCCAACGAATATTTACAGCGCCTATTACTGAATTGTCACTTTTTCTTACCAGTAAATAAGTTTTTACTTGGGCTTTTTTTAATCTTTTTGCATATTCTTCAGTTTCTAATTTTAAACAGTAATCTAATGTTTCTTGAAAAGTTTGACCATGAAGTATACCTGTTAATACCTCTATACCATTTATATCAGAATTATATTTTACTAACTCTTCACAATACTCAATTATTTCTTTTTCTCTTTTAATTGATGGTTTTTCCAAATAAAACTCTTCCATAACTTCACACATCCCTACTCACATTTAATTAAAATAAATTATTTATTTTTGTATAAAAAGCATTCTTCATCATGAGAATAAATTATACCAATAGCCTGTAAAAAAGAATATATTATAGTACTTCCTACAAACTTCATACCTCTTTTTTGGAGATCTTTTGATAAAGTATCAGATAAACTATTTGTAGTTAAATTGGTCTCATATATTATTTTATTACCTGTAAACTTTTTAATATAATTAGCGAATGAACCATATTCTTTTTTAATATTTTTAATTAACTTAGCATTGTTTATTGCACTTATAATTTTCAACTTATTTCTAATTATATCTTTGTTTTCTAGTAATTCATTTATCTTACACTCATTATACTTGCTAATTTTATCTATATCAAAATTATCAAATGCTAATCTAAATGCTTCTCTTTTGTTTAAAACACACTCCCATGATAAACCTGCTTGAAAACTTTCTAAAATAAACATTTCTATTAAATATTCTTCATTAAAGTTAAGACGACACCATTCATTATCATGATAAAGGATATATTTAGGATTTTTTAAATTACACCATTTACATCTATTCATTATAACTTACCTCATGAATTAATAATTCTTTTTATTATTTATTTCTCCTCCATAACCAATTAATTTATTATTTGTACCAATTACTCTATGGCATGGAATAATTATACATAAAATTTATTAGGTGTTATATGTTCATATTTATATATCATACTACCTCTTTAAAACTTTCGTACTTTCTAAATACATTATTTCTTTACCAGTCATTTTTGCATATTCTATTTCACTTTTAGTGCTGTCACCAATATACCCACCTACATTAATGACATAAATTGCATCAGATAAATCTATTTTTCTTTTATGCATATCGTCTAACATGCTTTTTGTTTTTGTAAGAGTACCTTCATCCATATTTTCCCATACTTTATTGTCTTCTGAATGACTAAACAAACCTACAGAAATCACTATATTTCCTTCAAGTGTAAGACATTTTTGCACTTCTAAAAATTCACGTTTAAATCTTGTTGAACCACATAAGGTAACTATTTTATAATTTTCTATCACGTTAGTACCTCCTTAATTTATGTTTAACTTTTCAATTAAATTTTCACTTACATCAATATATTTGATACCTAGTTTTTCACATGATACTTTTTCTTTTTTACTTAATGAAATCAATTCATCAAATATACTCAAAAGTTCAGCATTACTTTTCTTATAAGTCCAGTCTTCTTCAGTTTCATACTTTCTTATTTCTTTTAATTTATCTTCTTTTGTTGTATTTGGGTATCCTAAATAATATATATCCCATTTATCAGCATTTAAATACTTTATTATATCTTCTGGTAATATATGTGCTGAATCAATTATAAAAAGTTCAGAAGTTGTATTTATTATTTCTATTACTCTTGATATGAATAAACTTAAGTTTTCACTAGACTCTTTCGTTACTAATACATTACTTGTTATTTTTGTCTCTGGAAAGTTTCTTTTAAAACTCGATGCAAAATAATCTAGGGGTATATGGTTATAATTGTTTTCTTTTAATCTTTTACTAAGAGTGCTTTTGCCCGACTTACTAACTCCACCTATAAAAATATTTTTCATAACATTCTCTACTTAACACTTCCAAATTTAGTAAATGGGAATAAAACAAATCCTACTTTACCTTTTATATTCTTTATGTTAAATGCACCTATAACTCTTGAATCTTTACTAATGTTTCTATTATCGCCTAAAAGTATATACTCATCATCTTTAGTTACAAGTTTAAAGTCATGAGTATACTGAAAATCTAAGTCAGATGTTACTTTTTTTCCATTAATATATAATTCATTATCAATATACTCAACTGTTTCATTGGGAAGACCTATAACTCTTTTAATAAGGGTATCACTTTCATATTTTGCAGTTACTATGTCAAATCTTTTTAACCCACTTGTTTTAAGCCCAATTTTGTTTACAATAACTAATTCTTTATCATTTAGTGTTGGCTCCATTGATGAACCATTTACTATGGCTGGTGTAAATAAAAAACTTCTAATTAATACTACCACTATTACTATTCCTATATAAGGATATAATTCTTTTAACTTATTCATACATACTCTCCTAACACTTAAAACTATACCACAACCGAATAATATTGTCAATGTGTTTTCATATATTTGTTTGATATTTTATTAAAAAGAAAAAACTAGATAACTAGTTTCTTTCTTTAATTTTGAATGTTCCCTTAATATCTTTTAAGAAATTAAGTTTAGCACGTCTAACTTTACCCTTTTTAATAACTGTAATTTTATCAATTAATGGGCTGTTAACTGGGAATACTCTGTTAATTCCAACACTTCCTGATTTTTTTCTTACAGTAAATGTTTCACTAACACTTCCACCTTTTCTAGCTGTTACAATTCCTTCAAATGCTTGAATTCTTTCTCTTTTTCCCTCTTTAATTCTAACATCTACTCTTACAGTATCTCCAACACGAAATTCTGGAACGTTAGGATTAATTTGTTTCTTGTTAATCTTATCGATTAAATTCATTCTAATCTTCCTTTCTTTTGCTTTATTTAATCATACAACTTCATGCATCGGATTAAGCATATATAATATACTACAAATACGTGATTTTTGCAAGTGTTTGTTAGATTTTTCTTTTTAAAATATTAGTATTTACTACTTCTGTTAAACTACTTTTGTTTTCACATAAACCAAATAATACTTTATCTTTGTCACTTAAAGAATTAAAATCATAATTTTTGAATACATCATATTTACCTATTTTTTTATAAAACTCTCCTACTGGACTTATTACTAAGGAACCATTTACATAGTAGTTTCTTGTTACATAAGTATAAATTGTGTGTAAAAAGTCCTCATAAGAAATAAAACTATCACTTCCAAGTTTGTCATAAATATCTAATAAAAATGAATAAGAAACCCCATCAGCATGTCTTTCATTAGGGAATATATCATAATACTTGTTATATATATTTATACCTTCAACACCTTTTAAATACATTGCTATTTCCTTAGATACCTTTTCACTTAGTTTTGTTAAATGGTTTAATAAAGTATCTACTTTTTCTAAATTTAAACCAGCTAGTACTTTATAACCAAAAGTAAACATTTTGGATAAGTCTCCAGTACATAAATCACTATCTTGATAAGCATGAGCAATTTCATGAATTAGAAACATTAAAGTGACTGTGTTTTTGCTAAACTGATTAACTTCATTTATATGATACATTGATACAAACGAAGGAAATGATTTTTGTATTGAATTTTTATAAAGTACTATATTTTTATCTTCATATCCTCCTACATAACTTTTTACTTTATCATTTATTTCAATTGTTTCAATTTCTTTATTAGTAAATATACTATATCTATATAAATATTCTTTAAAATATTTAATAAACCTTTCTGATAAGAAATCGGTCTCGCACATATTTTCTGCTATAAAATTAATAAATTCTTTTTCAAACATCCTAAACACCCCTCTTTTTAGAATAACTATCATTATTTATTATCTCGCTTACTACCTTATTTATTTTTTCTTCGCTATCTAATACGCCTAGTAGAAATTTATCTTTATCACTAAAATAATCAAAATTATATCTTTTTATACTTTTTGTTATGAAAAATATTTTATAAAACTTTTCTATGGGTGACACTACCTTTCTAGGCATTATGTCGTAATCTTTCATCATTAGTTTTACTACAGATGATTTAAAATTTGGATAAGCTTTAGTACATTCAAGTTTATCATATATATTAAGTAAGAAACCAAAAGTAAATGCATCTGCTATTCTTTCAATTGGAATTATATCATGATAGTAGTCATATTTCTTTTCACTAAATAGTTTACTATCCAAAACTTTATTTGAGTCTATTATTAAATCGTTCATCAGTCCTTTTGTTTCTGTTAGATTAATCATAGTTTGAAAAGCGTGTACAGTTTCATGTAAGTAAATACTTAATACGAGTAAGTTTTTTACAAGTAAATTACTTTGAATTCTATTTATCTCTAGTGTGTCAGAATAAAATTCATTCATCTCTATAGTATTAATGTATACTTTCCCATTAGTATATGTTCCTACACATTGGAATTCTTTTCCTATAATAGTATCTCTTAAAACATATTTAATATCAGGTACTTTTTTTATTATAAGCCTTCTAATATTTTCTAACACATCTTTACTCATAAAATCTTTGGTATAAATATTATTTATTATAAAACTTTCTAATTCACTACTAAACATATATCCCCCATAAATATGTATATATTGTACCATAAAAAGCACGAAATGTCAATTGTTTCGTAGGTTTTGTAGGTTTTATAAAGTTAAAAGTAAGAGACATTTCTCTTGTTTTTTTTAATTCATTTCTATTTCATATGGATTAGAAGTAGATCCATCTCCACTTTTCCATATGGAATCACTTTTTATGCTTATTACTGGTCTTATAACAGGCGTATTAGTACCAAGTTTACTCCTTATGTAAAATATATGTGTTAAATTCAGGTAAAAAGAAAAAATTTCTTATTTCTAAGAAATTATAATCCCATAATCATTGAAAGTATAATGAATAAGAAACCAGTTGCAAATGTAAGTCTTGTTATAAACTTTTCTGCTCCTCTTTCTTTCATTTGACCCATTAACATAGAGTTGCCTCCAGTAATGATTTGTCCAGCTTCACTAGCCTTGTTACTTTGAAGTAATACTAATGCTATTAAAACTATACTTACTATTATTAATAATATTTCCATTTTTCATCCCTCATGTTATATTTTACTATAATTCTTCTTCTATTTCAAGTAGTCTATTATATTTTGATAATCTTTCACCTCTTGAAGTTGAACCACTTTTCATAAAAGGAATATTTAAAGCAACTGCTAAATCACTTATAAATGTGTCTGTTGTTTCTCCACTTCTATGGCTCATTATACAAGTATATTTATTTTGTTTAGCAAGAACAATAGTCTCTAATGTTTCATAAAAACTTCCCACTTGATTTGGTTTAATAAGTATTGCATTACATAAACCATCTTCTATTCCTTTTTTTAATAGATTTTTATTTGTTACGAATAAGTCATCTCCTACTATGCTTATTTTCTTTCCAAGAGAGTCAGTAATCATTTTAAATCCTAGATAATCATCTTCATTAAATGGGTCTTCTATACTTATTATTGGATATTTTTGAAGTAATTCGATGTAATAATTAAGTAGTTCTTCTCTAGTTTTATTTGTGTTATCAATATTGTATGTATCAGTTTCAGCGTTATAGAAACTACTTGCTGCTATATCTAGAGCAATAAAGATGTTTTTCCCTGGAATGTATCCTGCTGTTTCAATAGATTTTACTATTACACTTAGTGCTTCTTCGTTTGAACTTAAGTCTGGTGCATATCCTCCTTCATCTCCAACATTAGTATTAAGACCTTTATCAAGTAGTATTCCTTTTAATGCATGAAATACTTCACTTGCAGCTCTTAAAGATTCTTTAAATGTATTAAATTTTGGTACTATCATAAATTCTTGTATATCTATATTATTTGAAGCATGTTTTCCACCATTAATTATATTAAACATACAAAAAGGTATTTTTACTTCTCTTTTATTTAAGTATCTATATACTTCTTCATTATTATCCATTGCAGAAGCTTTTAAACATGCAACACTTACTCCTAGTATAGCATTAGCACCTAAATTACTTTTATTAGGTGTATTATCTAATTTAATCATTATATCATCAATTGTTTTTTGTTCAGTTACTTCTTTTCCAATTAAATGTTCCTTTATAATAGTATTTACATTATTAACTGCTTTTAATACTCCTTTACCAAAATATCTTTCATCATTATCTCTTAGTTCCAAGGCTTCTCTTTTACCAGTCGAACTTCCACTTGGTACTGAAAACACTCCAATACTTCCTTTTTCAGTGAAAACTTTAACTTCAACCGTAGGATTACCTCTTGAATCTAATATTTCTCTGGCTTTAATATCAGTAATTTTACTCATATTAATCACTCTCCCTTATAGTTAAATTATACTATAATTTTCTTCATTTTAACAAGGAAAATTGACAAATTGTGTAAATATAGTATAATATTTTAATACAAAGGAGGAATTTTTTTGAAAAAATCATTAGAAAGTCTTAGAAATTTAGTTGATGCTATTAAGAATAATACTTATAATTTGAGTGAAGAAAATGAAAAATTAATACTTCTTATGTTAGAGAGTGAGTTATCTAATATTAATTGTTCACCTAGTAAAGTGTGTGAGTTTTCTAAAACTATAAGTGAGACTAATTTAGGAGTGTATGAAGTAAAATGTGAATATTTAGATAAAGTGTTAAATAAGACTATTTATGATAAAGAAGAATCTGACTATATGTGGGGTTGTCCTTATTTAGAACTTTTAAAAGAAGTAAGAACACTAAAATTAAGAAAATAGTGTTTTTTCTTTTACTTTATGTACTTTGTATGGTATAATTGTTTAGTAAAAAGGAAGGGATTTTATGGTAATTAAAGAGATATCAAAAAGTGAATTTGATTCATTTAGTAAGAATCATGTGTTAGGTAGTTTTTTTCAATCTAGTACATATGGAACTTTACTTGGAAAATATGGATATACAGATATGTATGTTGGGGGATATAAAAACGACAAATTAGTATGTGCATTTATGATGTTAACTAAGTCTATTTCTATTAATGTTAAGTATGGATATAGTCCACGTGGTTTTTTACTTGACTACTTTGATAATGAGTTACTTACTGATTTTAGTTTATCTATTAAAAAATATTTTAGTAAGAAAGGGTTTGCTTTTATTAAAATAAATCCTATTATTACATTAAATATAGTAAACTCTGATGGAACTAAGATACTTAATTCACTTTCTAATAAATTAGTTGTTGATTTAGAAAACTTAGGATATAAAAAACTTAAGGATAATGTATATTTTGAAAGTATGTTACCTAAATATAATCCCATTGTTAATTTAAAGAATTTTAAATATGAGTTACTTGATTCTAAACTTCAAAATAAGATTAGTAAAATTAGTACTAAAGGTTTAAATCTTATTAAAGGAGACTTTTATAATTTAAATAGTTTATATGAACTTACTAAGAGAAAAGATGATATTACAAGCGATTTTTATAAAACTATGTATAAATTGTTTGATGAAAAGAATATGATAGATTTGTTTTTGGTTGAGGTTGATTATCATGAGTACTTATTAAATTTACAAGATGATTATCAAACTGAGGCTACTATTAATGAAAAGATTAATAGAATATTCCAGATGAAACCAAGTGATAAAAATATTTATAATGAAAAAATGATTAGTGATAGAAAGTTATATGAAATTAATGAAGAAATAAGTGGGGTTAATAAAAAGATACAAGCAAATGTACTTAAAGAGATAGTTGCGGGTGCTTTAGTAATTAAAAATAATAATGTAGTTTATATTCATACAAGTGGTTTTGATAAAACATTTAGTAAATTACTTCCAAATCATTTCTTGCATTATAATTTAATTAATCATTATAAAAACGAAGGATTTTCTTTCTTAGACTTAAATGGTATTACTGGAGACTTTAGTAAAGATAATCCATATAGAGGACTTAATGATTTTAAGTTAAGTTGGAATCCTAAAGTATATGAGTATATTGGTGAATTTGATTTTATTATTAATCAGACAAAATATAGTTTACTTTGGAGTACTAAGATGCTTCATAAGGAATTTGAAAATAAAACTTTTATTAGATAGTAAAAGAAGTGCATTTTTATCTAGCACTTCTTTTTATTTTAGTATTTGTTTTTTCTATTTCTTCATATTTAGCCTTTATTATTGTTCTATTATCTATGAAATAAGTATATATTTGTATACCATCTATAGTTGCTAAATTTTTTAGATATAGTTCTTCAAAATAGTTATATTTAATATTATCTAAAACTAATTCTGTTTCTAAAACATTTAAATCTACTTTTTTATCTGTTTTAATTTGTTCTCTAACAGTATTTAGTATTCTCAATTTAATAGTAAAATATAAATTTTTTAAATATAATTTTTGTTTACTTGTAAGTAATTTTTCGTAATTCATAAATTTCCCTCCTTTAAAATTTTAATCCTAAAAACTTTCCTTTTCTTTTAATAGTTAATAAAATACCTTCAGAAGTTTTTGTTTCTTTCAATGTGTAGTCTGCCCAGTTGGTATAATCCATTAAGTAACATAACACATTTATATTGAATTCATTATATAATGGATTAGTTTTTTCTATTAAAAATCTATTATCATTATTTACTAGCTCAATAAGTATAGATTTTGCTAAAGCAGTTTCGTAGTTTCTTAAATCTTTTCTTTTAACAATGATATAACATAACAAATATAATAAATTCTTTTTTTCTGGAATGTTTGCAATATATTTATTCTTAATAATACTTAAGTAATTTGGACTATTTTCACTGTACATATTTTCTCCTTTATAACTTCTTATTATATATTTTCACATGCCATACCATTTCAATATCATTTAGTAATTTTATTTGTTCAGCATTTAAAATGTTTTTCTTATAATTTTGTCTTTGAGTATTGATCCATGAACCTAAATTAATAGTTTTATTAGGTAAGTATACTTTAAATTTTTGTGGTACTAATAAGTTATTATTTTCTAGATAGTAAAGACGTGCATACTCATAGTTTTCTAACCATTTCATTTTAACACTAGTATTTAAGTTCATCCCAGTTTTATTTAAAAGTTTTATTTTTTCTATACTCAATTTACCTTTTTCGTATTTAAAATGTTGAATAGTTAGCCAATTACCAAGTTCTAAAGTTTTTCCATTTTCATCTATCACTTTATAATCAATATTCATTAGAACATTTCCATGTTTTTTGTAATACATTAATAATTCCTTATAATACTTTAGCCATGTTTTCATTTCTTTTTCTTTTATTTTTTCTGTATCATATATTTTTTCTGTATCATATATTTGCCAAACCATGCCAATTTTATTTAATAAATTTATTTGTTTAGTGGATAGTGGGGACTTTTCTCCTTTATAGGCTTTTCTTTGATAAAATATCCACCAACCTAACTTTAATGTTTTATTTTGGTTTGTTGTTACTTCATAACTAGTAGGTATTTTTAAATCATGATGTTTATTATAGTATTCTACTGCATATTTATAATGCTCTAACCATCTTTCTTCATTTGTCATAAATAATACCACCTTTATAACTTTTTAATTTTATAGTTAATGTATGAAGTAAAACCGACTTCTTTTAGAAGACTAAGTTTTTCTTCTGTAAGTTTAGAATTTTCATATTTAAAATACTGTATGGTTAACCACATACCTAATTCTAAAATTTCATTGTTTTCATTTGTTATTTTATAGTTAGAAGATATATTAATGTTTCCAAATTTTTTATAATATAAAACTAATTCTTTATAGTGTTTAAACCATGTAGACTCTTCTCTTTCATGTCGTTTTGTTACTTTATCTACATTCCATATCATACCTATCTTATTTAAAAGTCTTATTTTTTCAATGTTTAATTCTGTTTCTTTTTGATTTTTTAATCTTCTTTGAAGTAATATCCACCAACCTATTTTTAAAGTTTTATTTTCATTTGTTTTAACTTCATAATTAATTGGTATTTTTAAACTATTATGTTCTTTATAATATTGTGCTGCATACTTATAATTTTCTAACCAATCTTTTGATAATGAATCAATTGAACTACGTGAAGTATCCCAATTAAAATTAATATCGTTTAGTAATTCTATGCGTTTTTCACTTAGTTTACCTAATTTGTAGTTTTTTCTTTGAGTTACAAGCCATTTGCACAAAATTAATGTATTACCGTTTTTCAAAGTTACTTTATAAGATGTAGGAATTACAAAACTATTATTAATTATATAATATTCTTTTAGATGTGAATATACTTCTAGCCAAATACTACTATTTTCTTTTTTTCTATTATTCCATACCATATCGATTTCATTTAATAATTTTATTTTTTCTTCACTTAGTTTATTTGTTTTATAAAGAACACGTTGATTTATTATCCAGATTCCTAGTTTAACATCTTCATTTGTTTTATCTTTAATTTTATATCTTTTAGGAATAAGTAAGTCACCGTGACTTTGATAATATTGTTTTGAGTACTCATACATTTTAAACCAGTAATTAGTTATGCCTGTTTTTTTGTCCTTTTTATAATCGTCAACTTCCCATACCATTTTAATTTGGTTTAATAATTTAATCTTATCTTCTTCTAAAGTACCATTTTTATATTTTTTCCTTTGGCTATATATCCAACTTCTTAAATTCAATTCGTTATTATCTTTCGTTTTTATAGTGTGATTAGCTGGTACTAATAAATCACCATGTTTTTTATAGTACTCTACTGCTTCTTTATAATTATTTAACCACTTTTCTTTATTGGTCATTTATACTCCCCCTTAGTTGTTTATATTATACCATATTTGGTACAAAAATGCAAATTAATATGTAAAAAAAAGAAGTTTACTCTTCTATTTTAAAGCATTTAATAAATCTGCTTTTTTCATAGTTGTGTAACCTTCTATACCTTTTTCTTTAGCAAGTGCTTTTAATTCAGCAACTGTTTTACTACTTAAATCATTACTTTCAGTTTTAGTTTCAGTCTCAACTTTTCCATTTTCTAATGCTTTTTTAGCAACTTCTACAAGTTTATTAAATTCATTCATATCTTGAATTGCTAATTCACTAAGCATCTTTCTATTGATTTCAACTCCAGCTTTATTAAGACCATCAATGAACTTTGAATAACTTATATTATTCATTCTACAAGCAGCATTAATTCTTGTTATCCATAATTTTCTGAAGTTACCTTTATTTTTCTTTCTATCATTGAAACTATATACACCACTGTGCATTAATTGTTCTTGAGCAGTTTTATAAAGTCTATGTTTACTTCCAAAATAACCTTTTGCTCTGTTTAAAACTTTCTTTCTTCTTGCTCTTGAAACTGTTCCACCTTTAACTCTTGTCATCTATATCCCCCCCTTATAAAGCTTTCTTGTATCTGTTTGTGTCAGCTTGACTTAAAGCAGATCCTTTTCTAAATTTTCTATTGAAACTTGTTGGTTTTTTACCACTCATATGATTTGCTCCTGGTTTACCAATTTTAGTACTTCCACCAGGTCTTACAGTTACTTTTTTTGCTATTCCTTTATGTGATTTTTGTTTTGGCATGATGCCACCCTCCTTCATTATTTTTTTGGTGCTACTACTAAACTAATAGTTCTACCTTCTAATTTTGGTTGTTCTGTAATGCTTGCAACATCACTTAACTTATCAGCAAACTTTACTATTACTTCACGTCCTAGTTCTGGATGAGCAATTTGTCTACCTTTAAACCTAACTGATACTTTAACTTTATGTCCTTTTTCAATATAGGCTTTTGCATTTTTTAATTTAGTTTCAAAATCATGAACATCAATTGTTACAGATAATCTGTATTCTTTTAATTCAAGGTTTTGTTCTCTTTGCTTTTTCTTAGCCTCTTTTTCTTTTTTTAATTTTTCGTACTTAAATTTGTTATAGTCTATTACTTTACAAACTGGTACTCCATTTGAAGACATAAGTACTAAATCTAATCCAGCATAATTTGCTAAAGTTAGAGCATCATCTCTTTTTTTAATCCCTAATTTTTCTCCGTTAGGTCCAATTACCATTACTTCATCGAATTTTATTTGTTCATTTATTAGAACATTATCATTTTGTTTAGCTATTGTAAACACCTCCAAAAACATATAAAAAGTGAATGCAAAATGCATCCACTTTTTAATAGAACAAAAAAGATATAAATCTTTAAGCTTTATGCCTACGAACTTTCGTAAGTCAGGCGAGTGTGGATACACTTCTTTCTCTTTTCATTTAGTATTATATACTATAAATTATGAAAATGCAAGATAAAAATGATAAATTTGTCTCAAGTGTGTGATTTTCTGCTTTTTTTGACAAAATTTATCATTTTTTATAGTTAATCTCTAATTTTTAAGTGAGTTTCTCTTAGTTGAGTTTCTGTTACTTCTGTAGGTCCACCCATAAGTAAGTCTTGGCCACTTACGTTTGGTGGGAATATTTGAACTTCTCTTAGATTTTCTTCTCCAGTTAAAAGCATTATTATTCTATCTATTCCAGGAGCCATACCAGCATGTGGTGGAGCACCATACTGAAAAGCTGTATACAAGCTCTTGAATTTAGTTTTAACTACTTCTTCGTCATAACCAGCAAGTTCAAAGGCTTTTTTCATTATCTCAATACTATGGTTTCTTACTGCACCACTAGCCATTTCACAACCATTACATACAAAGTCATATTGGTATGCTAGAATACTTTCAATAGGTTCGTTGTTAAGTGCATCTAACCCACCTTGTGGCATACTAAATGGATTGTGTCCAAAATCCCACTTGTTATCTTCTTCGTTCCATTCATAGAATGGAAAATCGTTTACTATGCAAAATTCATATCTATCTTTATCAATTAGGTCTAGTTCTTCGCCTAGTTTGGTTCTTAAAAGTCCAGCATATTTTTCACATTTCTTTTTATCGCTTATAATAAATAATGTATCATTTGGTTTAAGTTCAAGACTAGTAAATAACTCACTTCTTTCTTGATCAGTTAAGTATTTGTCTAAACTTCCTTTTAAAGTGTTTTCTTCTGTTACTTTTAAGTAAGCAAGCCCACTCATTCCGATTTCTTTAGCATACTCTTCCATTTTCTTGTACCAACTATTAGATTTTTCTATATTGGAAACTTTAATTCCTCTTACAGTGCTACCAATAAATGGAGTGAAAGTAGTATTTTTAAATATATTTGTTAACTCACTAATAATTAATGGGTTTCTTAAGTCAGGTTTATCACTTCCGTATTTAAGCATTGCTTCACTATAAGGAATTCTTCTAAATGGTGCAGGACTTACATACTTATCTGTAAAGTTACTAAATACATCATAGAATATTTTTTCTCCAACTTTGTATACATCTTCTTCTGTTACAAAACTCATTTCAAAGTCTAGTTGGTAAAACTCTAAAGTTCTATCTGCACGGCAGTCTTCGTCTCTAAAGCAAGGTGCAATTTGGAAGTATTTGTTAAATCCACTTACCATTAGTAGTTGCTTATATATTTGTGGTGCTTGAGGAAGCGCATAGAATTTTCCTTTATATTTTCTACTTGGAATTATAAAGTCTCTTGCACCTTCTGGACTTGATGTTGTAATTATTGGTGTAGATATTTCTGTGAAGTCCATACTTTTCATAAGACTTCTAATATAGTCTATTACTTTAAACCTAAATACCATGTTATCATGTACTTTTGGATTTCTTAAATCTAGATATCTATATTTTAATCTAGTTTCTTCGCTTGCTTCTTCCCTACTTCTATTTATTTCAAAAGGTAAAATGCTTGCACATTCTCCTAGTACTTCTACACTGCTTGCAAGAATTTCTATTTTTCCTGTTTTCATGTTAGGGTTGATCATATCTTCAGTTCTTAACCTTACTCTTCCTGTAATAGTAACTGTGCTTTCCCTAGTTATTCCTTTAAACATATCAGCGTCTTCTGTTATGATTTGTACGATACCTTTTTCGTCTCTTAAAGTAACAAATGTTAAACCACCTAGTTTTCTAATGCTATTAATCCAACCAGCGACTCTGACTTCTTTTCCAGCGTAAGTTTCGTCAACTTCACCTGAATATACATTTCTGTAAATGTTTTCCATATTTTTTCACTCTCCTTAAAATAAAAAGACTATAAACTTAAGGACTGCTTATTTGCAGCGGTACCACCTTAATTTATAGTCATACTATACTCTTTAATTCTTTAACGCAGAAATTACGATTACTTTCTAGTTTAGTGTCTTCATGTACCACACAATATTAACTTACACCTATCGTTAACTCTCTATAAATAGTAAATACATTACTCCTCTAAATAAATAATATACTTAAATTATAGTTACTTTTAAGTTGTTTGTCAAGTAGTTTTGTGTTTAACATACAAAAAGGCACTTTTAATCTAGTGCTTTTTGTAATTTTGTAATGCTAGTTACATTAGTTTTAGAGTTATAGTACACTTCTACTACACTACCTTTATTTAAGAAAGGTAAGATGTCTTTTTCTACTTTTATGCTAACTTTATATTTACTACCTTCAGTATCTGTTATATAGTAGTATGTATTACCATCTATTACTACACTAGTTATATTTTCTATTGTAATAACTTTATTTTCTTCTTTTCCAGTGCTAGTTGAAGGCATATTATTTAAATAGTTTTCTTTTGCTTTTTCTATTCCTAAAGAAGCATCAGTTACTACTACTTTTTGGTAGTCTTCTACGTCAACAAATCCATACATTTTAACAAGTCCTGCATTGTCTTTTAAACTTACTAAGTAAGTAGGTCTGTTGTTTAGATTTATTAAAAGTGGGAATGTGCTTGTGTACTTCATTTGTTGTACTTGTCCTTCTGCACTTGCCATTGCTGAATATTCTTCTGCACCAGGTACTTGATAGAAATTAGTTTCTTTAGTTCTCATATTAGTTAATATGAAACCTATATTACTTTCGTCACTTGAAACTGAAGTTATTCCAGTATATAAGTATACGTCATCATCTTGTACTAAATAATTGTACCCATCAGTTGTCATTACTACTCCAGTTTGGCTGAATATTGTATTTAAGAATCCTTTTTGATACATTCCCCAGTCGTCTGCTTGTTCAATTATAAGGTCTGCGTCATACACATGGTCTACCCAACTAGGTACTTCGCCCACTGAATAATATTTAGTATTTCCATTAATTGGGTTTACTATTACTACACCTTTAACATCTCTTTTTAAACCAACAGCAGTATATTTTATAACTGGTACTATCCAGTAAGGATTACCATCATTATCTAACTCAAAGTTCTCGTCTCCAAAAATGAAAGTTGGATAATTAAATCTTAAGTGTCTTTTTAAATATTTACTAAAGTATGCACTATTAGAGTATTTTATACCACTCTTTAACTCTACTAACTCACTAGAACCGTTTACACTATTTACTGTGATATAACCTACTATACCTTTACTTTTATTCTTAATCCATTTAAAGAAACCGTTGTATTCTAATGGTGTTACTCTAACTATTTTTCCATCATAATTAATTTGGGTATAATAATCACTTACATAGTATTGGCTAACCATTTCAGGCATCCTACCCATTACTCTGTCTCCTAGTTTTTCTGTACTGTCTTTATCAAGTAATGGTAATTTATTAAAGTCCACTTCTTTTACATCTGTTACGAAATCATTATCTTGATTTATAGTTATTCTTTCACTATAACTTTTACTCATAAATATTGGACTACATACAATATTACCTATAAAAATGTAAGCAAAAATTATAATGCATCCAATTACTAAATATTTAGTTGCAAACATTATGTCTTTAAATTTTCTTCTTGAAACAATACTACCTAGTGAATTACAGATAGTAAATACTATTAGTAAAAATAATAAATAAGTTAGAAAACCTAAACTATGTAAATTTATTGGCGGCAAAAATATATAAAATGTGACTAATCCAACCACAAGAGTAATAATTAAACTGATTATTGTTTCTTTTTTCATGTTAAACCTCCTTACGAAACATTTTATTTCTCTTCCTAAGTAAATTATAACATTTATTTAAAAAGAAAAAAAGTCATAATTGTTAAAAAATTTGACTTACTAAAGATCTAACTTTTTTACTATATAACTTTTTACTTTCTTCATCATTTTTTAAATATCTATGTAAACTTCTAATTGTATCTAGTTCAGAATAGCCTTCTTCTTTTTTTACTATTATAAGTGCTTTTAATATTGATAAAGTATCTTTTTCTTCATTAAGGTATGATAACATTAACTTTCTATTCATTCTTTTATAAAAAGTTTCTTCAAAACTTTTAGTTAATTTTAATTTATTTTCTTTTTTGTTTTCTTTTAAGATATGATCATAATCACTAAATATTAAACTAGATATTTTGTTATAACTATTCTTTTGTTCTGAATTATTTAATAAGAAATATTTATAGTTATCATTATTAAATTCACTTCTATCCCATGTTGCATCCATAGTATATATTCCTTTGAAGTTATACTTTTTATCATTTATTAAAACTATATTTCTAGCATGTCCTTCTATACTATTTATCATTAAACTGTTATTTTTCACGGATAAATCAGGGTCAATATCTTCTAAAATCATAGTAAGTAATGAACTAAAACCTGCACATGCAATGTAACCTGTATCCATAAAATAGTTAATGTTACCTGTCCATACTTCGTTTACTTCTTTTTCTTTACATTTAACTGATTTAACTATATCATATGCAAATATTAATTTTTCTAATGGAGAAAATGTCTTAGGAATAAAATCTTTATAATACTTTATTAATGCTTCTACTCCTATAAGTTCATCATAGGTGTAACGTGCAAAATCTTCTTCAAATATGTTATATGCGTAAATTAAATCTTTTTTAGGTATACCACTATAAAGTTTATTTAATTTTTTACTGATTAGAATTTTAGTACCACTACTAATAATTATTACATCAAAACCTTTATTTTTTAAATAATGATACACTTCTTTTGCTTCTTTGTAGTCTTCAAGTAATGAGGAAATGTATAACTTATCATTTTCTTTAAAAATATATACTCTTTCATTTAATTCTATTTCGCCAAAGTTATTTAGTTTATCTATATCATTTAATAATTTATAATTCATGTTTTCCCCCTCATATGCACCAATTATACCATATTTGGTACATAAAGAAAAGCCTTTTACAAGGCTTTATTTAACTAACTATATTATCTTCAGTTAATAATATATCATATATTTCATTTTGAACAAAGTTTCCACTTACCTTTACTTTTATAAAATTAGCTGTGTGTCCATAGAAGTAGCCATCTTTTTCTTCTTCAATAAGTACTTTCATAGTTCTATTATAAAACTTTTTACAAAAAGTACTTTCTAATTCTTGACTAAGTTCTAGTAAATCTCTAACCCTAGATTTTTTAATATTTCCATCAACTTTATTAGGCATCTTGCTTGCAACAGTACCATATCTATCACTATATGGAAAAACATGAACTTTTGTAAAACCTATTCTTTTAATTGTTTTTATAGATTCAATGTGTTCTTCATCAGTTTCTCCTGGAAAACCAGTTATGACATCAGTTGTAATACTTACATCTTCTTTTATACTTTTTATATAGTCTATTCTATTTATAAAGTATTCTTTATCATACTTTCTATTCATTTCTTTTAATATATGATTGCTTCCGCTTTGAAGTGGTATGTGTAAGTGAGGTACTAGAATGTTACTTTCTTTGAATATATCTAATACTTCATCTGTTAATTCATTTATTTCAATAGAACTTATCCTTAATCTTACTAAGCCATCAATTTTAATTAAATCTTTAAGTAAATCTGCAAATTTATACTCACCATCTATATAGTGACCAGTATGTATTCCAGTTAATACTACTTCCTTATACCCTAAAGATACTAACTTAGTTACTTCTTCAATTACTAACTCATGACTTTTACTTCTTACTTTACCTCTTACATAAGGAATTATACAGTAGGTACAATAGTTTTCACAACCATCTTCTATCTTAACAAAAGCACGAGTTCTATTATTCATACTATCTAATTCCATATCTTCAAAAGGAACATCTTCTATATTATAAAACACTTTCTTCTGTTCTTTATTTTTTATATAATCTTCTACATATTCTACTATTTTGCTTTTATCTTTGTTACCTAGTATAATATCTGCATTTATTTCTTCTAATCTTCCAGTATTAAATGCATTTTGTGAAAAACATCCACATACTACAATTATACTATTTTCATTATTTTTTCTAAGACTATTAATTATTTGTCTACTTTTTCTATCACTCATATTTGTTACAGTACATGTGTTAACTACATATATATCAGCATTTTCTTCACTATAAGTATAGCCTTTTCTAATGAAAAGGCCATGGATAAATTCACTTTCATATGTATTAACTTTACAACCTAATGTTTTAATACAAAATTTCATTATAAACTCTCCCTGAACTCCTTTAAAGCATTTAAGAAAGATTCTTCCCTGTAATAAGGTTTATTACTTTCTTCGCTTTTAATTTCTATTTTACTAGTATCAACTTTACTAACTTTGATACCACCTAAATTTTCTTCACTCTCGTAACTAATGTTGTTAGAGGAAGCTCTTCTTAATAATTCATCATAACTAATAATTGCTTGATTTTCTTGATCACTTTCATATTCGTTTATTTTATCAAAATGTTTTTCATATTCTCCAGTTTCTTTCATGTTTTTTATTCTACTTTCTAGTTCACTAGCGGATATTATAGCCATTTCTTCTTGATCAGTTTCATAACTTTTTATGGAATCAACTACATCATTATTTTCAAAATCAAATTTTGTTTGATTTACTAGTCTAGGAGTTTCTTTTATTGTTTCTGTAATAGGTTCTTTTTTTATACTCTCATTTACTGGAAGTCCTTCTTTATTTTCAAACTTATCAATAAAATCATCATCAACATCTTCTGCATCATCATAATAATATTTTTCATTTATTTGTAATTTAATTAAATATATTATTACAGACAAAATTACTATCATCATTATTATTAAAAATATTAGAAAGAAATCTCCTTTTACTAGTAATTCTATAAAATTATTAATTCCATCTTTCATTATTTACTCACCCTTCACATAATTAATAATAGAACATACAGTTAATAAAACTGTTTCAGTTCTTAGTACATTACTACCTAAAGAGGTTTTTGTATAACCAATACTTACTAACAAATCTTCTTCTTTATTAGTAAGACCTCCTTCTGGTCCAAATACTATATTTATTTTATCACATATAGAATTACTATTTAACACCTTATTAATACTTTTTACATTATATTCGTCAAGTGAACACAAAATATTTACACCACTAGAACTTTCTATACTGTCAACTTTAATTACTCCAGTTACTTTAGGAATAGAAGTTCTTCGTGACTGTTCACTGGCTTCTTTGGCTATTTTATTGTATCTCATTAACTTCTTTTCTAACTTATCTTTGTTAATTATAAATTTACATCTTTCATATTGTACTAGTATGAAATTATTTACACCTAGTTCAGTACATTTTTCAATTATGAAACTTGTTTTTTCATCATTTAGTACTGGAATGTATGCGGTTACGACAGGACCTTCTTCTTTAGTTTTATATACACTTATTATGGAAGCACTCTTTAAGTCTTCACACATTTTACATATATAAGAAGTTCCTTCAAAGTTAACTATTACCTCACTTTCTTCTTTAATTCTCATTACATTTTTAATATGATGTAAGTCTTCACTATCAAAATACAATATATTATTTTCTTTTTTATTACTAAAATATTGTTGCATGTCTAAATTATACCATAATAAAGGGAATGTTTCAAACATTCCTTAACAACCAGGAAAAATTCTTTTATTCTACAATAGAAACAAAATTATTTTGAGTGGATATTTACATATAAAAGAGATACTTTTTTACAAGTATCTCTTTTAAACTTAACAATTACTATTGTCATAGTCTATTTCATATGGATTTTTAGGTGTCCCATTTCCTGTACTATATAGAGTGCAAGATTTGAGAGAAACGACGGGACGCACGGCATCAGCATTGCCGACGCCACCGCCGTTCAAGGCGCCAGGGAAGTGCGAATCGTTCACGAAGAACACGTAAGCATTGCCACTAAGCCAACAGCTAGGAGACAACAACCACCATACGGTTGAGCCTGTTATACTACCATTTGCACTATTTAAATAATACCATGCGTATGGACTTGTTAAACTTGTGTTACCTTTTCCACCAGCACGCATTATTTCGTCTGCTGTCATTAATGCTATTGGGTATGTTAGTTTTGCACTTGTATTATCTACACTGAACGCATCACTTGCTTCTGTACAGTCATATGTAGGGACATGACTTGTAGTTGCTCTTGCATATGGTGCATAGTCGAAACTTGTTTTACCTGTGTTATATGTTCCTACTGTTTGTTCTGTTCTATCATTGCAATATACAGCTGTTGTACTTAGGTATTTTGTATATGATGTCATGTTACTTGCATACCAATTATCTATTGCTGTTTTTATTGTGCTGTTATTTGTATTTGTTCTTGCATTTACTAATGTATCATCTTTTTCTCCATACATATATCCTACATATTTTGGACTATTGGATGGAGTGTTGAATTTACTAGTGCCTGTACTTAAATATCCACTTGTTGTATCTGTTGCTGTTCCTGAGTATAACATTCTTACACTTCCATCTGCATTTGTTCTTATTATTCTCCAGTAGTACCCTGCAAATTTAACCCAGTTATTTGTTGTATTTCCTGCATAATAATATAC
>OKXB01000724.1_pt1 | contig 38569 bp, 50 predicted proteins | sample 1601731 | NCBI WGS metagenome assembly OKXB01 (sample SAMN04414077, study PRJEB24778) | human gut metagenome | material: faecal | host: Homo sapiens
TAATGCAAATGGAGAAAGTAGTTATGGAAGTGCACCATTTTGGGCCCTTTCCCCTCGCGACTGGGGTGGCTCTTTCTCGGGCGTTTGGTACGTCACTGGTTCTGATGACCCTGGCTACTTGATCGACAACTACGTGGACGTCTCGGTCGCTGTGCGTCCCTCAGTTTCTCTGTCATCTTGTAATCTGATATCCAGAGGAGACGGAAGTGCGAATAATCCGTATACAGTGTACATTGGAAGTGGTTCGTGCTAGGATTTAAAGCCGGAAGCAAAAACCCTTTTGCTTCCGTGTCCGCCGCTTTAGAGGCGGCATGCAGTTTTATAATAATAATGGTATCAAATGTGAAAACATTTTTGATATAGGGAATAAGCTACTAAAGTGACTAGGTCTTTGTGTCCCTGAGGCTTGGGCCCTTTCCCCTAACAACTGGAATGGCTCTAACTCGAACGTTTGGAACGTCAATGGTTCTGATAACCCTGGCAACTTGAACAACAACAACGTGGACAACTCGATCGCTGTGCGTCCCTCAATTTCTCATAATTCAGGAGGTAATAATGTCATAATAAATGTTATGGTAGATGTTATTTTTGAGAAACAAGTTTATTTCCTTAGACATAGTCTAAAATATTTAGTATTTATCAGTTCTTGTCCTTTAGTAAGTATAACTGAAAAATGATATTGAACCTAGATATTTATTGTAATTGATGAGCAGTATTTAAATCAATTTAGATTTTATACTGCTCTTTATTTATTAAGGAGGAATATTGTGAGAATTTATAGTAACACATTTAAAAGGGAGTACCCTAATACAGTATTTTTAGAAAAACATGGTATATTTTATTATGCATATGGAGAAAATGCACTTGTACTAAGTGGTATTTGTAATTATCAATTTAAAGATAATAGATGTGGTTTTCCAATTAAAAGTTTAGAAAAAGTTGTTAGTATTTTATCTGAGTTTAAAATCAATGTTTATGTTGATAATATGTTTTTTGAGTTTGGAGATAAATATTCATTTTATCTTGAACTTTATAAAAGCAAAATAAATGGGGATAAATTAATTAATAGTTTAATTAATGATATTAAAAAGGTTATAGAAAGTAATAGAGAAAATTATTATAAGTTAAAGGAGTTTGTAGATAGTTTATGAATGAATTAGTTATTTTTAATAAGATTAAATGGTTAATAAGTTATTCTGATAAATATGTTTTTAATTCTTTTACTAAAGTTCATATAAATTTAAAGATAAGATATCAAGATAGGTTATATTCTCTACTAGAAAACTGTATTAGAAGTAATACCAATACTGGTAATATTAGAATTAAATATCAAAAAGAAATGCTAATAGATATTAGTTTAATAGATTATTATATTGGAGAAGCATATGATAAAAAAATTATTAAAAAGAATAGGTTTTCTAGTGTTATTAATTCCTTAAATGAAATAAGAAAAATGACCTATAGTTGGAGTAATATTAATGAAGAGAAAAAATGTTCTATATGAAAATATGATTTCTTATAATAATATATTAAGTGTTTATAAAAAGATTAAAAATAGTACTAAAAACAAAAAAGAGGTTTATAATTATGAATTAAATTTAAATCAAAATTTACTTGATACTTTATTTAGTTTATCTAAATCTACTTATGTTTTTAGTAATTATAATATTTTCCTTGTTAGAGAACCAAAGTACAGACTTATTATGAGTGAGAGTTTTCCTGATAAAGTAGTTAATCACTTATTTTCTAAGTATGTTTTATCATATGCACTTCAAAGTACTTTAATTAATTCTAATGTAGCAACTAGAAAAGATAAAGGAAGTAAAGAAGCTTATAGGTTATTTATTAAATATACTAATAAATTAATTTATGAAAAGAAAAAAAATTATGTTTTAAAGATAGATATTAGTAAGTATTTTTATAATATTAATCATAATATTTTAATGAATATGGTTAGTGAAAAAATTAAAGATGAACGAGTACTTAATATGTTAAAAGTAATTCTTGATACTACTGACAATGATTATATTAATAAAACTATTCTTTCAGTTGTTAATAGAGAGATTTATAAAGTTAACAAGTTAAATATTAGTACTAGTGAAAAGGAAAAACTTATTAATGAACTTAAGAGTATTCCTCTTTATAGAAAAGGGTATGGTCTTCCAATCGGTAATATGTCTAGTCAAATACTTGCTGTATTTTTTCTTAATAAAGTTGACCACTTTATTAAAGAAAAACTTGGCTGTAAATATTATATAAGGTATATGGATGATTTAGTTATATTAGGTAATGACAAGGAAGAGTTAAAAAATATTTTTGAAAGTGTAAGCAAGTATATAGAAAGTTTTGATTTAAATGTTAATAAGAAAAGTGGAATATATAGTTTAAGTAATAGTGTAAATTTTTTAGGTTATAATTTTAAGGTTTTTAATAATAAACTTATTATTAGATATAGAAGTGATACTATTAAAAGAGTTAACAAACGACTTAAGAATTTAAAGGTATATGATAATGAAATGTATTTAAAGAGTGTTGCAAGTTATAAAGGCTATTTTCTTTTATGTAATACTATTGTTAGAGATAAGTATATAAGTGAAATTTAAGTTTTTGTTCTTGACAATTACACTGAAAAATGATACAATCTCAGTGTAATTGTCAAGAAAGGGGAAAAGACAACATGAGAAAAGAAGATGTAATTAGTTACAGAATTGATACAAGCGTTCTTAAAAATTATGTAGAATCTATTAATTCGATAACAGAACCAATGATTCAAATTAAGGCTCAACTTAATCAACTAACAAAGCCAATGCAAAAAAAACTAAAAAGCATTAATAATATGTCTAATGTAATTAAGAAACTTTTAATTAAATATCCAAACGAACAAGCAAAAATATTTACAGATACTATAAAGCAAATAATGGATACAAATAACGGAATGCTTTCTACAAGAATGATAGACCCACTAAATATAAGTAGACAATATCTCTCAATTATGGAAAATAATAATGATATTGAAAAAGTTTCAAGAGGTATTTATATTTCACCAATTGCTTTTGAGGATAGTTATTTTTGTTTTCAACAAAAATATAAAAAAGCAATTTTTTCACATATGAATGCTCTGTATTTCTATGGAATGACAGAAGAATTTCCATATAATTATACAGTGACCGTACCTCAGAGTTATCATGCAAATACTGTAAATCAAAAATGTAATGTATTTTATGTTTCAGATGATGTATATGAACTTGGAGTTATTGAAATAGAAACTCCAAACGGAAATAAGGTAAGAACCTACGATAAAGAAAGATGTATCTGTGATATTATAAGATCAAAAGAAAGAATGGATTTAGAACAAGTTAAAAAAGCAATAAAACAATATATGCAAAGTCGCGATAAAGATATAGCAAAACTATCTAAATATTCAAAAAAAATGGGAATAAATAAAAAGGTTATGAAAATGATAGGTGAATATTATGAGTAATTCTGCCCAGTCAGTTAAAGATAAACTAAAGAATATTTCTAGAGAAAAGAATGTAGATTTTAACTCTGTTATGAGATTCTATATGTATGATAGATTTGTTGAACGTTTATCAAAAAGCAAATATAAAGATAACTTCATATTAAAAGGTGGTTTCTATTTGAGTAAATTATTTGGGTTAGATAATAGAAGTACTATGGATATAGATACTGCTATAAGAAAAACAGAATTTACTGAAGAAAATCTAATTGTTATGATAAATGAAATTATTAGTATTGATGTAGGCGATAATGTAAAATTTAAAATCGAGAAAACTGAACTAATTCGAGAAGAAGATGAATATGGCGGATTAAGAATTACTATTAATTTTATGTTAGAAAACATTAAAGATAAATTTCACATTGATTTAGCAACTGGAGATCCAATATATCCAAGGCCAGATAATTATAAGTACGAATCCTTAATAGGAGATGAAATTTATAAGGTTTGGTCATATAATCTCGAAACAATTCTTGCAGAAAAAATCGAAACAATTCTTAGTAAACTCGAAACAAGTAGTAGAATGAAAGATTATTATGATATTTATTTAATATACAAGTTTAAATTTGATACAATAAATAAAGAAAAATTTAGAGGGTCAGTTGAAAAGACTTTTAAGAAAAGAAAATTTGATGCTGATCTAATGACAAATTTAAGTATTGTTAAAGAAAGCAAAGTTTTGAGAGAAAGATGGCTTAGTTATTCAAGAAAAAATAGTTATGCTAGAGATGTTGAGTTTGAAGAGACATTAGAATGTTTAGAAAAATTAATTGATATATTAATTTTACATGTAATATAAATATCAAAATTCACTATTTTAATAATAATTAAAGTAGTGTTTTATATTTCTGAAAATACAATTTTTTTCGTCCAAGTTTGGTAGTAAAATCGCGGCAAATTTGGTAGTGAGAATAGCATGAAAAATATAAAAAATCTATTTAAATAGTTTAAAATGTGTTATACTTTTGTAAGAGGTATAAAAATGAAAATAAGTGAACCAAAAATTAAAAATTGTGAAGTATCTTCTTTTAGTGAATGTGTTAAAAATGAAGAATTTAATAAAGTAAAAATTAGGGAAAATAGTAGTGTATCACTTGATTTAACAGATTATACATTTGACGAATGCGTTTTTGAAAATATAGATTTTTCTAATATAGAAATAAGTGATATATCTTTGATGGATGTTAAGTTTATCAACTGTGATTTATCTAATAAAAGATTTAATGATACGTTTTTAACAAGAGTTATATTTGAAAATTGTAAATTAACAGGTCTTACTTTTATGGACTCACATTTAAAAGATATCAAAGTCACTTCTTCGGTTGGTTTATATTTGAATGTTGCATCAACAAATATAAATAATATTGAAATAGAAGACAGTGACTTAACTGAGGCTACATTTAATATGAGTACTTTAAATAATGTTGTTTTAAATAATGTTAATTTAACTAAATCTATATTTTTAGGATGTAATTTAAAAGATGTAGACTTTAGCACGTCTATAATTAACGGAATTAGTTTTGATATTAAGAGTTTAAATGGAATAATAATAAACAGAATGGATGCTGGAAATATTGTGTCAATGTTTAATGTGAGAGTGAGGGACTAAAGTGACTAAGGAAGAAGTGTATGATTTTATAAAACACAAGAATATATGGTATGAAATTACTGAACATAAAAGAGTGTTTACTATGGATGAGTTAGACAATATTGTTTTGCCGTATCCAGCATCTGATGCAAAAAACTTATTTATTAGAGATGACAAGAAAAGAAACTACTACTTAATTACAGTAAGTGGTAAAAAGAAAGTTGATTTAAGTGTTTTTAGAGAAAAATATAATACTAGAAGACTTAGTTTTGCAAGTGAAAAAGAGTTAATGAAAATTTTAAAATTAACCCCTGGAAGTGTAACTCCACTTGGTTTATTAAATGATAAAGAAAATTTAGTTAAATATTATTTAGATAGTTATTTTATAAATAAGTGTGATATAATCGGAATGCACCCATGTGATAACTCTGAAACTTTATGGCTTAAGACTACAGATTTGATAAATATTTTAAAAGAAAATGGAACTATAGTAAATATAGTAGACTTGTAACTCAACTTAAAGTTTAGAAAACTAAACTAATGCTTTATAGAAATTTTTATAAAAATATATTATCATTAAATTGTAAGGAGGAAAAATTATGAAAAAGAAAGTATGTTATGTATTATGTTCATTAATTTGTCTATTAGTAGGAGGTATATCTAGTTATTTTATATTTAATAGTAGTAAAAACACATTAAAAGAGTTACCACTTCCAGAAGTTACTGGTGGAGAAAGAGGAAGTCTTGGAATAGACAAAAACATTAATGAGGAAACATTAGACGAATATTTAGGTAGAGAAGATGTGGTATATAGAGACATGAGAATGCTTAAAGACCCAGGAAATTATGAAGCAATTGGAGGAGACTCATATATTTCAGGTTTTGTTAAAGGTTTTGAAGTAGTACCTTATCCACTTTTAACTGAAGTAAAGGGTTTACCTGAAATAGTAGGAGACACTTATACTGGGAAAACATTATTTAAAGAAGTGGATGGAAAGTATGTTGCTAACTATGAAGAGTCAATGGAATACTTAGAATATTATTTTCCAAAAGATAAAGTAATCTTCTTAATGTGTGGAGGAGGAGGTTATGCAGGCATGACTAAAAATCTTCTAGTAAGTTTAGGTTGGGATGAAAACAAAATTTATGATGTAGGTGGTTACTGGTTCTATAATGGTAAAAATAATGTACAAGTTAAAACTACTAAAGATGGTAAGACTACATATGACTTTTGGAAAGTTACTTATCATGATATAGATTTTAAATCATTAACTGAGGTAAAATAATGAAAAAGATAGTAGTAATAGTGTTAAGTGTATTCTTATTAACAGGTTGCTTTAGTAATAAGACTAATCAAGAAGATGGTACAAAACGAATATATTTAACTAGTAGTTATTATAATAAAGGTGAGTTTATAAAAGTAGACGATTTAACTACTTTAGAAAATGATACTTATATATTATTTACTTACAACAACTTTTGTAATTTAGCAGTTTCATGCGATAAAATTTTTGAAAGTTTTATGAAAAAATATAGTATTGATTTTGTTTCAATTCCATTTGATAAATTTAAAGGTACTTGTTTATATGAAACAGTAAAATATGCACCTTCTGTAATTATTGTAAAAGATAAAGAAGTAGTTAGTTATTTAGATGCTAATTCGGATGAAGATTTAGATAAGTATCAAGATGAGGAAGCTTTTGAAAGCTATCTTAATAAGTATATTTACTTTAATGATAAAGATTAACGAATTTTGGTCTTTATTTATTTTTAAAAGTATGATAAACTAGTACTGTGAGGTGGATTCATGAACTTAAAGATGATTTTGACTAGTGAAAATGTAAGTAATGAAATATTAAATAACTTAGATTATTTGTTAACAATTATTCCTGAAATAAAGCCTATGATAGGATTCAATCAAAAACACCCACATCATAATTTAGATGTATTTATGCATACATTAGAAGCCTTGAAGAATTCTAAAAATGATTATATTATTAGACTCGCTTTGTTATTCCATGATATTGGAAAACCACTTTCCTGTGTAGAAGATGGAGAAGTTAGACATTTCCCACATCATCCAGTAATTAGTGAAATGATTACTAGAAAAGTTTTAACTAGACTAAATTATGAAAAAAATATTATAAATGAAGTGTGTTATTTAGTAAAATATCATGATACACCTATAACTAAGGAAGACGTGGAAAAGAATTATAATTTACAACTTAAAAGATATGAAGTACAAAGATGCGATACGCTCGCACATAATCCACTTATGAATTCTAAAAGAATTTCTTATTTAATAAAAACGAAAAAGTTGTTTAAATAAAAAAAATATAACAAAATTGTATATCTTTCTTGTTATATTTTTTATTTATTTTCAATTTTCATAAATTCAGTTGTTTTAAGTTTGGTAAGATTTTCGTCATTTTCTAATATTTTCAATTGGTCTATGGCTATTTTATTTAGTTTTTCTAACCTAGCGGATTGCGTAATTTTATCATTAATAATTGTAGCATTTATGGTTTCTAAATTACATAAAACTAAAAGTTGTCTGATATCAGCGTAGTCTCTTTGGTTTCCTTTTAATCCTTGATTTTTATCTTTCCATTCTTTTGCTGTCATACCAAATAAGGCAACATTTAGTAAATCTGCTTCAGTAGAATATGCGTGTTTTTTCTGAATATCTGTAATTAAATTAGGAACTATTGAGTTTTTTATTGCATCGGTATGTATTTTATAATTTGCTTTAGATAATACTCTACTTGCATTCCAGTCAATTTTTTCTTGATATGCTTCATTTCTTTTTAATCTTTCAAATTCTTTGATTAAGTATAACTTGAATTCTGGACTTAACCAACTTGCAAATTCTAATGCAATGTCAGAATGAGCAAATGTACCACCATTATTTCCAGATTTTGATATAATACCAATTGCATTGGTTTCTTTAATCCATTTTTGTGGTGAAATTTTAAATTTATTACTACCTGCTTCATTTTTAAACGTGTCGAATTCGACACCTTTGAAATTTTCATTATTTAGTTTTTACCATAACCCTAGAAATGAAATAACATCTTTATTTCTCATCCAGTTTTGTATTGGATATCTTGGTTCATCTTCATCAGCATACCTTGCTAAATCGGTTAATGATATATATTCTTCCGTGCCAATTCTAATTACACTTACCTTGTTGTAATTAACGTTCAGTTCGCTTTTAATTAAATTATTTTTCATCAATGCCTCCTTTTCTTTATAATAAACTTATAGAAAAGTTAAATTTCAATTTTGGTTACCCCAGCAAGATTCGAACTTGCGAATGATGGAGTCAGAATCCATTGCCTTACCACTTGGCTATGGGGCAGTCACACTACTAATTATACTTTTTAAAACTAAGTTTGTAAATACTTTTCTAACAAATTAAAAACCTAGCAATGCTAGGCTTTGTGTTGTTGAACACATTTGTGAATATTTATCCCTCTCGGGACAACAATAATATACCAAATTATTTAAAAAAAGTAAAGTAATTTTAATAAAATTTATACTTTTTTACTCTTTATTTTAATTTTTCCACAAATAAATACAAAACTTACTATGATAACTGAAAGAACAAGTAGTATGAAAGGTGAGTAAGCATAAATATTTTTATACCTATTTATATAATTTTCATATGGTATTAAATAGATTATAACACCAATTAATAAAGAAATAATTATACCCATAACAATATATTGCTTTTTCTTAGTTTTAACATTAAATACTTCATAAAGCCCAGTTTTAATCGTCTGTAAATTATATTGTAAACTAAGTGTCATAAATAACACCCATATTAGAATATTAATGTTTTCTATATTATCAAGAAAACTAAACATATTAATAGTTTTTAATACTTCATAACTTGGAAAAGTAAATAATATACTTACATCAATTCCAAGAACACCAATTGTACAAAGAAAAATTATTGATACACAAATGGTGTTAATGATGTATCCAATTAATATGCTTTTTTTAACATTTTCTTTATCAACTATATTATTTTTTGGAATAACAAGAAGACTTAAAATTGGTACAACACATAACATTGAAAACATTACTGAACTTTTTGATAGATGTGAAAAATCTTTATTCAATAGTGGTAATAAATTACTAAAATCAACTTGTCCCAAAAGAGATAGCACATTATTAAAAAATAGAAAAGCACCAATAAATAAGCAGAATGTACTAATTCTTGCAAGAGTATCAATATCATACATTGTTGAATAGATAACTGGTAAAATTAAAATTAATGTAATTAAACTGTTTGGTGTCTCATCAAGAAATTCTAAAGATATAAATGTAGAGTATCTCCAAAAAACAAATACTGCAAAGATAAACATAAATAAGAGAATGATAGAAACTATAATTTTACTTACGAACTTTGGAAATACATAATCTATTTTTTTAAATAAACTATATTCAGGAAGAAAATCAAATATTTTAAAGAATAGAAAGATTATTAAAAATCCAAGAAGAAAACCTATAAATATACTTATAAATACACTTGTTTTAGCAGTAACTAACATATATGGAATTAAAGTACCTGGTAGCATTGCATTAATAATGCATATAAATATAAAAGTAAAACTTAAACTACTTAATTTGTAATTTGTCATAAGTCACCTCTTAAATTTCCTTGTTTATATAGTGATACATCTATGTTATATTTTAAATTTAATTTATTTAGCCCATCTTTGTTCCAGTCTTTATTTTCAAAATCAAAATATTTATAGTTATTTTTATATATGTAGTTACCAAGTCCTAGAAAATCATAATTATATTTTTTGCTTTTATTAAATGCCTTAGTAATATAACTTTCAATCTCTTTTTCTGCTTTTTTACTGATACTTTTTAATACACCAACGTTATCTAAATTATCTTTACAACCATAATAAACAATTTCAGCACCAACACTCCCCTTAACATTAAGTTGGTCTATATTTAACTTACTTTTTAGTTTCATTTTACTTTCTAGAGTTTCAATAGTGAAGTACCCACCATCACATTCAATTGTTAATGTTGCGTTTTTAATTTTATTTCTTAAAAAGTTCACTCCTTTTGTTTCTTCATCAGTTAATTCAATTGCTTCCTTATCTTTAAAAAATACCATGTTTTTAACTTCAACGTAACTTTCGCTTTTTGAGTCTTCAAGACTATCATTCTCACTACTTTTACTAGTATCTTTTATATAAACGTTTGGAAATATTGTATATTTTCCTTTTGCATAGTAATTATTTATTAATTCTCTTACATGCAAACTATTAATTCCACCATATCTGATTTCACTATTCATAACTGCATCATATAAATTATTTGCAGAGTTTGTATCAAAGTGACTTATGCTAGACAAGATATCAAGACTTTTATTCTCAGTAGAAGTAACAACTAGAAAATTCAAAGAAAGTCTAGTATCTCTAATAAGAAAATCCATTATCTCATCAAGTCCATCATTTAAAACACTTTGGTCTAAAAACACATAATCAACATCAGCCAGAAAGAAAACTTTACTTGTTTTTTTATTCATACTTCTTGCTGCTTCAAATATGGTTTCACCTTGTCCGCTTATAACTGTAATCGGACTTTTATTAAGACCACTTTTTTCACTATCTAAAACATTCAATAATTGAATGTCTAAGTTATATAAGTCACCATCTTTGCTAATCCCCATAGCGCTTACGATGCCGAGCTCGTTAAGTTCTTTATAGTTATAACAGCCTGTACAAATGAAAGTCAAAAATATTAATAAAATGATTTTTTTCATAAATTACCCCTTTCTAAAAATATTCTTTTTAGTTACATAACTAGGTCTTTTATTTAATGATTTAATATCTTTTCTTAAAATAGCATTACCTTGTTGACTAAAAATGAATGGAAAAATTGGAATAGTGTAGGGTTTACCAAATATTTTAATGCTAGATAAATTTATAATGAGAAGAAGTATCCCCATGATAAAACCAATTACTCCAAATGTTGCAGAAAAAAACATAAGAATATATCTCCAAAATCTAATACTTCCTTGCATATCATAGTAAATAAATATTAAACTACTTATTGAACTAACTGCGACTACAATTACCATAATTGGAGAAATTAATCCTGCATTTACTGCTGCATCTCCCAAAACTAAAGCACCTAAAATACTTAAGGAAGTACCTCGGTTATTTGGCGTTCTTGCGTCTCCTTCATATAATAGTTCAAATGTAAATAAAAGAATAAATGCTTCAATAATAACAGGAAATGGGACATTACTTCTTTGCATAGAAAAGTTTATTAATAAGTTTACTGGAAGAATTTCAGGGTCGTATGATGTTAATGCAATAAAGAAAGCGGGAGTAACAATAGCCAGAATAAATGCAAGAAGTCTAATAACTCTCATGAATGTTGAAAAGAAAGGTTTATGGTAATAGTCTTCACTATTTTGAAAGAAATCAATAAAGAATGTAGGACACACTATTACACTTGGAGAGTTTTCCATTGTAACAATAACTCTTCCTTCAAGTAAATATCTTGACGCGTCATCCGGTTTTTCAGTATACAATAAAGTTGGAAATAACGTTTTATTAGAATTATCTATATAACTTTTTAAATAGTTAACATCCATTACACCATCTACATTAATAATCTTTAATTTTGAATAAACTTCATTAATTAACTCATCTTCACAAATATTGTCCATGTATAAAAGTCCTACTTTACTTTTACCTTGAACACCTAGAGTAAGTTCTTTTATTAGTAAGTGTTCACTTTTAACTCTTTTCCTAATAAGGCCCAGATTCTTTTGATAGTTTTCAGTAAATGAATCTTTAGGTCCACGAATAACTGGTTCGCTTGTTGGTTCAGTTACACCTCTATCTAATTCGGCTCTTGTTTCGTATGCAATACAGGTATTTTTGTAAATTACTAAAGTAAATCCACTAAAAAGTAGCTCATAAAGTTTTTTTTCATCATTAACACTTTTAAAGTTGATGCTCGGTATATGCTCGTTTATGTCTTTTTTTAAGTTTTCAAGCACCTTATTACCAATAATACTTTTGTTACTAAAATATTTTAAAATAAAATCATTTATTCTGTCACCACTACTTACACTTTCATTTGATACCACGTATACATGCTTAAAAAACCCAATATTGATTTTTTTGATTATCAAGTCAGGCATGTTTTCTTTTAATTTATACAAGTTTTTAATTATATCTAATGTATTCATATTTCTATTATTGTCAAACTTTACCAAAATATACTTTTTGAAAACGACATAGTAAAATTTAAATTCATAGACAATTATGACTTTTTTTGATAAAATTAAATTAAAGAAGGTGTTAAAAATGAATATAAATAAATTAAGGCAAAAATTATGTTTAATGTTTAGTATAGATAATGTTAATAAAATGTTGCTTTATAGTATAATTAATGAAGAGTTTTTAAATTTTTTAGAAGAAATTAATTTTGAAAATATACCAAGTTTATGTGACATTGTATATAAAAAAGAATTAGAGATAATAAAAAAAATTGAGCAAACTAGAAACTATGATTACATAATAGAATTAGAAAATTATTTTAGCATTATTGAATTAATAACAGAAAACAGCAAATTTTCAAATGATTTAATAAATGAGTTAAAAGAACGTTATGGAGCAAATTATTTAGTTGCTTTAGAAGAAATAGACGGGATTAATGAAAGTGAAGATACACTTATAAAAAAATATTTCTTTATAAAGGAATATCAAGAAAAGCAAAATTTTTTAGGAAGAACAGTTTTAGAAAAACTACTTAATGAAATATCATGTCCTTATTCTGAAAATTATACTTTTTATTTTGATAAATTAAGAAGTAAACAAATACTTAACATAGAAATATTATCTCTTCTTTATAATATATTTTCAAAAGAACAATTAACACTTTTAATTGGTGGAAAAGCTTATGGGTTAGCTTGTCTTTATAGTTTAGGTTTTAAAATACCTCTTACATATGTTATACCTACAAATGTAAATATAGATGCATCTGTACTTAACATATTGAATAAAAATATTAGATATTCAGTAAGAAGTTCATGTGCAGTGGAAGATGGAGATAAATACTCTTTTGCAGGAATGTTTGAAAGTTATTTAGATGTTTCATATAATGATTTACTTTATAATATAAACAAAGTAAAAGATTCAGTTAATTCTGAAAGAGTTAGAAACTATATAGAAAAAAATAAACTTAAAAATGGAGAAATGGCTGTTGTTATAAATGAGTATAAAGAAGTTACTTGTTCAGGTGTATGGTTTGGAATTGATGTTAATAAAGGTATTTATGAATATGTAAATGATGTTGGAGAAAAATTAGTATCGGGAGAACTAACAAGCACATGTGTAGAGTTTAAAGAAAATGATAACACATTATTATGTGGTATAAATATTGGAAAAACATTTATAAATATTCAAAAATCTTTGGGTAATTTATGTGATTTAGAATGGGCTATTATAGATAATGAACTTGTATTATTACAACTTAGAAGTATTACAAAGCAAGTTAAAATCAATTTGAATAATAAGACTAGTAATGGTAATTTAATAACTGGTCTAGGTGTATCTCCTGGTGTTTATGAAGGAAAACTCGTTTATTTGAAAGATTTTAAAAATGTAAATAATTTTGTAGAAGGCAGTATTTTACTTGCAGAGAAAACTGATGTAAGATGGATGAATATATTGGAAAAAGTAGGTGGCTTAGTAACTGAAAAAGGAAGTTTACTATGTCATGCTGCAATTATTGCAAGAGAACTTAATGTTCCATGTATTACAAAAATTAATAATTTAGATTTTGAAAAATTAAAAAGCGCTACTGAGGTAAAAATTAATGGAGAAGAAGGCACGATAGAAATATGGAAGTAACTATAACAAAATTAAATCATGAAGGAAAAGGTATTACTAAAATAGATAATAAAATTACATTTATTCCAAATATACTTGTTAAAGAAGTGGCAGATATTGAAATAACTAAGGAATATAAAAAGTTTAATCTAGGAAAAGTTACTAAATATATAAGTACTTCAGATAGTCGTGTAGTTCCTGCTTGTCCATATTATGGAGTGTGTGGAGGATGTAATATAATGCATATGTCTTATTGTGCTCAACTAGATTTTAAAAAAGATAAAGTAAAAAACATATTAGAAAAATATGCAGGAATAGTAACTGACTTAGAAATCGTACCAAGTGATAAAGTACTAAACTATAGAAATAAAGTAACTTTACATATTAGTAATAATAAAGTGGGTTATATGAAAGAAGGGACAAACGAAGTAATTAATATTGAAAAGTGTTTATTACTTGATGATAAATTAAATGAAGAAATAGATAACATCAGTGATAAATCAAGCGATAGTTATGTAATCAGGACAAACGGGAGTGATGTAATCAGTAATGAAAAGAATGACTATTTGATAATGAATATCAATGATTATAAATTTAGAATAGATATTAAAAGTTTCTTTCAAGTAAATTCTTATATTTGTGGACTTTTATTTAAAGAATTAGAAAGTAATTTAGATACTACTAACAATGTGCTTGACTTATATTCAGGTGTCGGAACACTTAGTATTGTATCTTCTAAAAAGGCAAAAAAAGTATTGTCTATTGAAGTAAACAAGAACTCTTATATGAATGCAGTTGCAAATTTAGAGTTAAATGGTGTTGATAATGTCGACTTCATGTGTGGAAAAGTTGAAGATTTAATAGATAAAATTAGTGTTAAACCTGACGTAATTATAACTGACCCACCTAGAAGTGGAATGGATAAAAAGACAATAAATATAATTAAAGAATTTTTACCAAATAAGATTATCTATATTTCATGTGAACCAATGACACTTGCAAGAGATATTAAATTACTTAGTGAAAACTACACTTTAAATAAAGTAAAATGTTTTGATATGTTTCCAAATACTTATCATGTTGAGACATTCTGTGTGTTAGAAAGAAAATTTTAAAATAAGTTGGAAAATATATCTACATTTTAAGTGAGTAAAACTCACTTATTTTTTTAATATCTTGACTGAACTATAACATTTTTTAGAAATGTTAAATATTTAATTGACGAGCGAACATATATGTGTTAAAATTGAAATGTAGTTACAATTATACTTAAAGATGAAGAGATTATATTTAAATAAGTTTTTTATAAATACTACTTCATTATAATTTATAAAATAATAGTAAAAGGATGTGAGATATATGAATGAAAGTAACATACTACTATATGAAACTGATGATGGTAAAATTAATGTAGATGTAATATTGAAAGATGAAACAATATGGTTAACTCAAAAGAGTATGAGTGAACTTTTTGATGTTAATGTTCCTGCAATTAATAAACATTTAAATAATATATATGAAGAGAAAGAACTTGATAAAAATTCAACTGTTTCCAAAATGGAAATAGTTCGTAAAGAGGGAAATCGTAATGTTAATAGGGAATTAGAATTTTATAATTTGGATGCTATTATTGCAGTCGGATATAGAGTTAATTCTAAAAAAGCAACTAAATTTAGAATTTGGGCTACAAAGATATTAAAAGATTATATGATTAAAGGCTTTGTAATAGATGTAGAAAAAATGAAAAATGGACCTAAGTTTGGAAAAGACTATTATGAAGAATTGTTACAAACTATAAAAGAAATCAGACTGAGTGAAAGAAGGCTGTACCAAAAAATTACGGATGTATTTGAAACTACAAGTATTGATTATAACAAAGATTCCGAAGAAGCATATACATTTTTTAAAATAGTTCAAAATAAGTTGCACTATGCTATTACAGGTAAAACTGCAGCTGAGCTTATTTACGAAAGAGTTGATAGCGAAAAAATACATATGGGACTTACTAGTTGGAAAAATAGTCCAAATGGTAAAATAATGAAATATGATATTAGTATTGCTAAAAATTATTTAGAAAAAGAAGAGTTAGATAAACTGAATGATTTAACAAATCTTTTTCTAGATGTAGCAGAAACAGAAGCAAAAGAGCAAAAGGTTATGTTTATGAAAGACTGGATTGAAGTTGCAGATGATTTATTAAAATATAGAAAAAAGAAAGTATTAACTAGTTCAGGTAAAATATCTCATGAACAAGCTCTTCAAAAAGCCTTAAATGAATATGAAAAGTTTAGAATAAAGCAAGATAAAGAATATGTATCAAGTATGGATGAAATGTATAAAAGGTATTTAGAAGAAAGTAAAGAATAATGTATAGACAAAAACTATCAATTTTTAAATTTTTATAATATAATTAAATCACAAAGGAAGTGAAAATATGTCATTCGGTCAAAAACTAAAAGAAATAAGAAGTAGGTTTAATATAAGTCAAGAGAAAATGGCACATTTGATTAATGTATCTCGTCAAGCTATAACTAAATGGGAAAGTGACATAGGAATGCCTGATATATCAAACTTGGAAACTATATCAAAAACGTTTAATGTTACAATTGATGAGTTATTAAGTGAAGAAGATTTACCAAAGTTAGTTTATCAAAAGGAATTAGATAAAACAAAATATAAAAATAAAATAGATGCATACTCTAAAGTGTTAAAAGAGTATTATTCTGAACCATGGGAAATTTATGTGCTTTCTGTGAGTAAAAAACTAAACATAATCGAAAAAGTATTAGACTTGTTTACTGGAGGAGACTATAACTTAATTAAAGATGTAAGTGATTTATCTCCTTACTACTTGGTTAAAAAAGACAATACTTCATTATTAGTAAGCATTAAAAACTGGACACTTTTTGTAGTAGAATTACCAAAAAATATGAATAATAAAAAATTTAGTTATAAAGATAATACATTTAGAAATTGTGGAAGATTAAAGTTAAGATAATTTATGTTTTTTATCAAATACTTGAAACCTGAAATAACGTTTCGTGGTAAAAATATTATTTTTATGATAAATTTTAAATAGGTGAAGAGAATGAAACAAGAAAAAATTGGAAAGTTTATAAAAGAAAAAAGATTAAAAAAGAATCTTACTCAAAGTGAATTTGCTAACATATTAGGTGTTACAGAAAGAACTGTATCAAATTGGGAAAATGGTAAAAATTTACCAGACTTATCTTTGTATAATGATATATGTAAAATTTTAAATATAACTACAAATGAATTAATAAATGGAATGGATTTAAAAAATAATTTAGATATTAAAAAACTAATACCTTCTTTAATAAGTTTAACAATAATTATACTAGTATTTATAATTAATTCAAAAAGTATATTTAGTTTTATACTAATACTTATTTCTCTAATTATAATACTATTTAATTTAAATAAAATCACTAATAAAAAAGTAACTATAATTAGTTTTGTAAGTTTAGTTATATTTTTAAATTTTATAGATTACTTGAATGTACAAATTAATAATGAATTACCTGTTTTAAAGTATAGCATAAAAAATAGTATAAGTACTTCAATTTATAAAACATTATCATTTAAAGTAATTAATTGTAATAGATATGAAAACGAACCACTACATATAGTAAGTTTATTTAAAAGTGATAAAAAATATTGTACAAATTTGAGTAGGTTAGAAGTAAATCGTATCTTAAATAAGTTAGATAACATTGAAGGAATAACTCTTGCAATAAGAGTATTTGATGGAGAAAAAAATGATAAACAATATGTTACTACTACAGTACCTGGAACATATGAAATAGTAAAAACTATTACTGATAAAGAAATACTTAAAAATATAACTGATATATTAAAAACCGGAGAGTACGTTGAAAACTCAAATGCTATTGGATACAACCATCTACTACAAATATATACTAAAAATGAAACTATTGATTTTGAATTTAATGAAATACATTATGGTAATACAAAATATAATTATAATTTAACAGAAAATAACATGGATAAGTTAAAAGAATACTTTAAATAACTCTTGAAGTATTCTTTTTTCTTTGATAATATATATTTGTAAGTAGGTAATATTATGAATTATAAGAATATTAAAATCGAGGCTAAAAAGAATTTAAAAAGAAATTACTTTAAAAATGTATTAGTAGTTTTTTTATGTTCAATATTATTATATGGGGGACTTAATTTAGCAACTAAGAATATTTTAGAAGTAGATTTAAGAAACAAAAACAATGTTGAAAAAGTTAATAATTACAAAGAAAATAGTGAAATATTAGATGAATTATTATCTAAGTCTGATAAAGAAAAAAAGTATGAAGAATACATAAGTAATAATTATACACATGGAGTTATTTCTAAAATATTAAATGAAGTAACAAAAACAAATTCTCCAGTATTTACTTTGTTAAATGGAATAAATAAAATTCTAGGAGGAAAAATTAGTGCTGCAATTATCATAATACTAGCAAATATTTTAATAATATTAATTAGAGTATTCTTTTTAAAAGTAGTAGAAGTAGGAAAAAATAGATATTTCTTAGAAGAAAGAAGATATAAAGTAGAATTAGATAGTTGTTTATATCCTTATAAAAAGAAAAAGAATTTTAAGATGTCTTTAATTTTACTAAAAAAAGAAATATACTTATTTTTATGGTCATTTACAATAATTGGTTTCTTTATAAAACTTTATGAATACAGTATGATACCATACATACTTGCAGAAAATCCTAATATTTCTAGTAAAGATGCATTTACTTTGTCTAAAGAGTTAACTAATAATCAAAAATTTAATATGTTTAAAATAGATTTAACATTACTTGTATATAAAATACTTGGTTTATTTACTTTTAACTTATTAAATATTTTCTATACTAATATATATAAAGAAACTATATATAGTGAAATATATATTAACTTAAGAAACAACAAAAAAGATAATTTAGATCTAGGTTACTTACTTAATGATGAATTATTAAATATTAATGAAATAAAAGACACTAGTTATCCTAAAGAAGAAAGAACTTCATCTTTATTACACATTGATTATGACAAAAATTACTCCTTAACTTCATACATACTCTTATTTTTCACATTTAGTATTATTGGATGGATGTGGGAAGTAATATTACATTTAGTAAATAATGGAGTATTTGTTAATCGTGGTACTATGCATGGACCATGGTTACCTATTTATGGTTGGGGAGGTTTAACAATTCTAATTCTATTAAAAAGTTTTAGAAAAAAACCATGGAAATTATTTTTCATGTCATTCTTAACATGTGGAATAATCGAGTATTCAACAGCATGGTATTTAGAAACATTTAAACATTTAAGATACTGGAATTATAATGGATACTTCTTAAACATAAAAGGAAGGGTATGCTTAGAAGGATTAATATTGTTTGGATTAGGTGGCATGGTATTTACCTATTTATTAGCGCCCCTACTTGATAACTTATTTAAAAAGTTAACACCCAAAGTAACAAAAATAATATGTATTATATTAATAACTTCTTACTTAGTTGACTTTGTATACACTTCAACATTCAAGCCTAACACAGGTAAAGGAGTATCTTCTCCAGTAAAAAAAGTAGTAGAAAGTAATAGCGATAATCAAATAGTATTTAATTATTAAAAAACATGGTAACTCATCCAAATATACCAGATTAGACAAAATATCATACACTTTAGACATAAAAAATATAATTACTAATCAATATGTTAAAATAAATTTGGAGGTCTAGTTATGGTTTTTACTATTATTATATTGGGAATTATAGTTTTTGCACTTTTTGGATATATAGTTAAACAGGAAATAGAAGAAGAAAAATCTAAAATAAAAACAATTAAAACTAAAATATTATTTAAAAGGTACGAAAGAGTAGTTTCTGGTGGAAGAAGTAGAATAGAAAACGTACTCAGATTTGATATAAATGGAGACAATATACCATTTGATGTAAGTAAAAAAGTCTACAACAAACATAATGTAGGTGAAAAAGGTATACTTACATATAAAGGGGAAGATTTTATAAAATTTGAAGTACAAAATGGAGAGTAGAAATACTCTTTTATTTTTGATTAAAATTTGGTAAAATATATATAGAATAAAGGGTGAAGAAGTATGAGATATGAACCTAATTATAATGAAGGATTAAATAGCGAACAAGTTAATAAAAGAATAGAAGAAAATTTAGTTAACTTTAATTGTGAACCCACTACTAAAACTACTAAACAAATATTAAAAGATAACATATTTACTTATTTTAACATAGTTAATAGTATACTTTGTATATTAATGATTATTGCTGGTATTATTGGATTACAATTATTTGAAGCACTTAAAAACTCCACATTTATGGGGGTATTAATATTTAATACAATTATTAGTACTATACAAGAAATGATGTCAAAAAAAGTTGTAGATAAATTAACAGTATTAGCATCATCTAAAGTTAAAGTTGTAAGAAATAGTACACCAATAGAAATAGATATTAATAGTGTAGTACTTGATGATATAACAGTTTTAGCTTTAGGAAGTCAAGTAGTATGTGATAGTATTATAAAAAAAGGAACTGTAGAAGTTAATGAATCATTTATTACTGGAGAAGTCGAACCTGTTGTTAAAACTGAAGGTGATACCTTACTTAGTGGAAGTTTTATAGTAAGTGGTTCATGTTATGCTAAAGTTGACCATATTGGAAAAGATAATTATATTTCTAAAATAAGTATAGAAGCTAAATATAATAAAAAAGTTAATTCAATAATTATGTCCTCATTTGAAAAAATACTTAAAGTACTTAGTATAGTTATAGTACCAGTTGGAATTATTCTTATGTATAATCAATTTAAAATAACAGGAAACTTTACTACATCAGTATTTAACACAGTAGGTGCTTTAATAGGAATGATACCAGATGGATTACTTTTACTTACTAGTTCAGTAATGGCTGTTAGTGTTATTAGACTAGGCAAACAAAAAGTATTAGTTCAACAACTATATTGTATAGAAACACTTGCAAGAGTTGACACTATTTGCTTAGATAAAACAGGTACTATTACAGAGGGTATTATGGAAGTAAGTAGTATCAAACCATTTAAAGATACTTTAGATAGTGAAATAAATGAAGCACTAAGTAATATAGTATATGCATTTAATGATACTAATCAAACAATGGAAGCAATAAAAGAAAAATATCCTTTAAAAGGAACTTGGACAGTTAAAAACACTTTAGAATTTTCATCAACTAGAAAATATAGTGCAGTTACATTTTATGAAAAAGGTACATATTATATAGGTGCTAGTGAATATATACTTGGTAATAATATTAATATAATAGAAAAATATTTAAATGAATACTCAGATAAAAGAGTACTATTATTAGCAAAAAGTTATAGCGATATTGAAGTGAGTCCACATAATATAAAAGTTTTAGGTTTTATTTTGCTTGAAGATAAAGTAAGAACCTCTGCTCCAAGTACACTAAAATACTTTATGGACCAAGGTGTGGAAGTTAAAATAATAAGTGGAGACAACTATAAAACAGTTGAAAGCATTGCAAAAAAAGCAGGATTAGCAAATGTTGTAGGAATAGATGCTTCTAATTTAAATGAAAGTAATATTGATGAATACGTAGAAAAATACAATGTATTTGGAAGAGTAAAACCAGAACAAAAGAAAGAGATAATTCTCTCTTTACAAAAGAATAAACATGTAGTTGCAATGACTGGGGATGGTGTTAATGACTGCTTAGCCTTAAAACAAGCAGACTGTTCAATAACTGTAGCAAATGCATCTGATGCTGCCAAAAGTGTAAGTCAAATAATTCTAATGGATTCAAATTTTGAAAGTATGCCTAAAGTTGTATTAGAAGGAAGAAGAACAATTAACAATGTTGAAAGAAGTGCAAGTCTATTACTAATAAAAACAATATTCACTTCTATATTAGTCATAATTTGTTTATTTATGAAAAGTGAATACTTCTATTTACCAATACATCTTAGTTTAATAACTACTTGTACAATAAGTATTCCATCATTTATTTTAGCACTTGAACCTAATAACGAAAGAGTAAAAGGAAAATTCATGTTAAAAGTTATATCTAAAAGTATACCTGCGGCTTTAACTGTTGTATTCAATGTAATATTAATAACTTTATATAAAAATGCATTTAATATAGATGGAAATTTAGCTAGTACACTAATAGTTATTATGACAGGTACTACAGGATTTATATTCTTGTTTAGGTTGTGTAAACCATTTAATGTATTAAGAGCAAGTATGATAACTATTCTAATTGGTTTATTTGTATATGCTTTAATGTTCTGGTATAGTTTCTTTGATTTATCACAAATTACATTCAACACAATTTTACTTTACATATTATTTGCAATTGCAAGTGTACACGTATTTGATAGACTAAATAGTTTAACAAAATTTATAGTTAAAAAAATAGATAAAGAAAGTTTATGTTAATTCATAACTTTTTTTCTTTACACATAACTTAAAATTTATAAATATAACTTATTAAAAAATGTTATAATATAAATGTGATATTATGAAAAAGTTAATTAAATTATTAATAGCAACCATATTTTTGTTAATTAGTTTTGTATTTATTATTGATATAGATGTTATATTTACTTCAAAACAATATATTAAAAACGATTATAGTGAATTAAAAAATGTTGACTGCATTTTAATACTAGGGGCTGGCATTTGGGATGATGAACCTAGTCCTATGTTAAAAGATAGATTAGACAAAGGAATAGAACTTTATAAAAATAATGTAAGTGGAAAACTATTAATGAGTGGAGACCATGTAAGTGAAGGACATGATGAAGTAAATGTTATGAAAAAGTATGCGATAAATAATAACATTAATTCTTCAGATGTATTTATGGACCATGCTGGAATATCAACATATGATAGTATATATAGATTAAAAGAAATATTTGGTGTTAAAAAAGTTGTAATTGTAACGCAAAAATATCATCTTTACAGGGCAATTTTTATAGCAAGAAGTCTTGGAATAGAAGCATATGGAGTAAGTGCAGAAGATATTCATTATAATGGTCAAGCCTTAAGAGAAGTAAGAGAAATACTTGCAAGAGATAAAGATTTTGTTAAAAGTCTTCTTAAAGTTAAATCTAAATATAGTGGTGAAACTGTATTAGTAAGTGGAGATGGAAATGTTACTAATGATGAATATACATTTGAAAGGTAGGATGTAAAAGATTATTTTTTTAGAAATTATAGTTAGTTTGGTATTATATACATATTTTATGGTACAAAGTAGTAAAAATCTATTAGACATTATTTATGATTATTCACCTAAAATAGTTAAAAGAGTAGTAGAAATGGGACTTGTTGACATTAGAAAAAGAGAAACAAGTAATTGATTAAATCATTAACATCGCTTCGGTGCGAAGATTATTGCTTCTGGAGCAATACCAAAGGGTATTTGAAACTCTCAGAGCAAATTAGTAAATAACTAATCTCTATATATAAAATACCATGAAAATTGTAAAATGTGTGTAGTTTTTTCAATGAATAGCTAAATATGTGATATAATTTTTTTAGGAGAAGATATTTATGAACATTGATTTTGAAAGAGATAATTACAAATTTAATGCTAGAGTTTCAGCAATTATTTTAAATAAAGAAAAAAATAAAATTTTATTATTTAAAATTGAAGATGGTAGAGATTATTTTTTATTACCAGGTGGAAGAATTGAATTATATGAAGATAGTTTAAGTGCTATTAAAAGAGAAGTTGTAGAAGAATTAGGATATACTATTGATTTTAATTTTTGCTCTATACATGAAAATTTTATAACAAAAAACGATAAGAAAATAACACAATTTTGTTTTTGCTATAAAGGAATTTATGATGGCGTTATTTCCAATGATAGATTTGTTTGTAAAGATAATAATAATCAATACTTTTATTGGATAGATATTGATAATTTAAAGAATTACAAATTCTATCCAAAATCAACAATAAAACTAATTAATTCAAATAAATTAGAACATATTGTAGAAAAAGAAATTTAATATAATTTAATAATAGATGCTTAAGTAAATATTGATTCAAAAATTATGATAAGCTATAAGGAGGAATACATATAATGACAAAAACAATTGAAGATATAACAAATTTTATTTTTGTTGGTAAATCTTTAGAAGAATTATCTCATTATGATCTGTTAATAATAAATGCTGATTGGGTTGAGGAACAATTATCTAAAGATATAAGAATAATGAAAGATAAAAACATTATAGATGATAACACAGTGTTTATAGTATGTGAAGGACATCAACAAAATAATAATAGAAGTAGTGCTAATATATTAATAGAATATTTAAATAAAGAAAATATAAATAATAAAATGATTATATCTGATAAATATATTAGTAATCCTGAAATATTAAAAAATATAGATAAATTAGTAGATATAAATAGTTATAATAGAATACTTAGAATAGCAAAAGATTTTGTTGCTAGAAGATGGTTTATGAATGCTAGTAATTATAATTTTCCTATTGATAAATGCGATTTTTATGGAGTAGTAGATAATAGAAATATAAGTAAAACAGAATGGTATAAAAGTGAAATAGGTATTAATCAAGTAATGAAAGAGTTTATTAATATAGGAAATCTAACCATTAATAAAGAACTTAGTATAAAATAATATATAAAATATGTATAATTTATGGGCAATATGCGATTATTAAAAAAGTTTTATAATATATAGAAGGAGAATTAATTAAAAATGAATACAGTCTATTTAATAAGGCATTCAAATCCAATGAAAGTTAATAACACTTTTAATAAAGATAATCTACAATTGCAAAATGAAAAGTCTTCTCTTTCAACTGAGGGAGAACAAATTGCTAAAGATAAATTAAATAAAAAGGAAAAATAATAATTATAATAACTTCTATAGAAGAGTGTTATAAGAGAGTAGTAATAGATGGAAAGAAATAAGTAAAAACTATAATGAAGAAGAACTAACTAGATATCAAAATAGAAAACTTGGTATGTTTGAGTGGTATAAATCATTAAATAAATTTTTAGAAAATGTTGATAAATTAAAGATGGTTATAAAATGACAAAAGCAGAAATAAATAAAAGAATATTTGAATTACAGTTAGATGATGAAATTATTAAATTTGTAGATGAAAGATTGTCTGAACTAGAAACAAATAGCCAAGAAAAAATTGTTGGACAAAATTATACTGATAGCTTTCAAGACTATATATCACAGAAAATCCATTATAAAGTAGCTGAAAACTTTGATGATTCAGAATGTCCCGATTTAGTTTATGATGATAAAACACCATATATTAATTTGATTAAAGAAATCAAAAAGAGTTCTTGGTATAACGAGCTAACACTGGTTTCTACAATATTCTTCACTATTCATAATTATTTGCCAAGTGATGATATTGGATTAGGTAGATATTTAATTTATGCATCTCACAAAAGTATTATGTAATAAGGGTTTATTTAATGTGATGATATCAATCACTTATGCTCTTGCTAAATTGTTCAATTAATTTCACAATTTATGGGCCAGTATGTCACATTTGTGGGATTTTAAAATTGATGTAGGAAATAGTAAAAAAACATGGTACAATAATAATGTAAGGTTGTGATTATATGAGAATAGACTATGACTTAATTGAGAAAATTAATGATGAAATATATGATAATGATGATTTTTATAATGAAGAATATTATCAAGTATTATGTAAAAAAGCTAAAAATTTGCAACAATATATTTCTAAATATAATATAACAGATCCTTTAACTAAAGTTATATTAGGACAAGAATGGATGGATTATGATTTAGTAAAGGAAGAATTACAAAAAATTTCTTTATCAGAAAGTCAATTTAAAAGGTTTAAAAAAATAAAATCAAATAATAATGCCTGGTATGAAACAATGAATCCACTTATGTTAGATGACAAATATTCTTTTTTGGATAAGTATATGGATTTTATAACAACTGATATTAGAATTCAACAATTGATTTTAAGTTTAGATGATAATAGTTTAAACCTATTCTCAAAAATGTATGAAAAAATTGATAAAGAAACTAGCAACGCAATTCCTTATATATCAAGAATTCTTGGTTTAATAGGAACCTCAGTTACAGCTAGTTTAATGACATTTCAAAACTATAATGGTGGAATGTTTAGAAAGAAAAATCAAAGTTTTAGTAATTTATCTTTAGCTTTTCAAAATGAACAATTAACGGAACATGATTTAGACTTATTGATATTTATCTTTTCAAATAATAATTTTGATTTTAATGTTAATAGTATTTCTGATCTTAGAGGTTTTGAAAATGAATTGCTTGATTTTGTAAATGAATCAATGAATAATTTTAAAAATCAAAGTGGATATTCGCCCGATGATATAAATAATATTAAATCTACAATACTAATGAGAAGCTTTGGTATTCAACTAGATTATGCAAAATCAATACTTAAAAAGTTTAATTTAAATGGAATAGAATTTGATAAAGATAATAATTATATTTCTATGTATAGAAGTATTTATAATGTTGTTAATGAAACAGATGTCAATAAATTATTTACAATATATGATAACATTTCTAATAATTGCGAATTTAGTTTAGATTATATGACAATATCATTATTTGAAAATGGAATGAGAGATATATTCTTAAGACACTTAACTAGTTCTACATTTAAATGTGATGGTAATAATTATGAAATTCAAGACGGCGTAAAAATATTTGATGCTGGAACAGATTTTAAAGTTATATTAACTTCTGTAGGATCATATAAACCTGAAATGGAAACACAATTAAATTATTCACAATATTGGAATAGCAATTCAATTAGATCACATGGTAATTGTTGTAGTTTAATTGCAAATAACAATTTATCAACTGCAACCATTAGAAATATTTGTTTAGGATTTTCAAACTTTGAAGATGGGATGTTGTTATTGTCAGGATCAAATGATTTAAACTCTACACCTACAAGTAGACAAATTAATTCTCAAGATCACTTTGGAGAATTTATGAGTGCAAATTCTTTAATAGATAACACACGAAGTGATTATAATGAGCTGGTGTTTGAAAGAAGAGATTTATCTTCAACTAGAGAACATTATAAGAAAAATCCAGATTATGTTGTAATGTTTGAGGAATTGATTGATAATGATGTTAATAATCAAGAATTAGATGAAGAAACAAAACAATTACTAAGTGAACAAGAAAGAATAAAAGGAATATCATTAAAGGCTGCTCAAGATTTTAATATTTCTATTGTAAAAATTAACAGAGAAAAATGTGCTGTATCTGAATTATTTAAGATTAATAAAATGGTTGAAGAATTTTATCAAACACACAATCCAGCTTTATTAACAAGAATTGTTGTTGATTTTGAAAATAATAGAATGGGTTTAAGATATCCACATAATTATTTGAGAGAAAAATATTTTTCAAAGGCCATAATAAACAAATTATTAGCTGAAATTATAAATGATATTAATGCAATTGAAGATATTCAATTAAAGACAATGAATATGGAAACATTAAAAAATTCTATTCTAAATGAAAAACACAAGATAGAACAAAATGAAAATTTTATAAAACATTCGCAAGAATTAGGTATTGATTGTGATTCTTTAACCAAAATGATTGACAATTCTTTAATTAGTGAAGTGGATAAAAGGTCAGGAGGAAATAGATTATGATAACAAATAAAGAACATAGTAATCTTTTGAAAAATTATAAAACCAGTTTAATAATAAATGAATTATATAATAAACCAAAGTTTATAAAAGTTATGTTTGGAAATAAAGGAGTAAATTTTGAATACAAGATTGATAAAGTAAATATTGCTGATACTTGGAATCCAAATACATATGATCCAGAACAAATGGGAGGTTTTAATTTTTCAACTGAAGATAAAATATTAAGTTGGTTAGTCCGTGGTGATACAATTTATGATGTAATAATTCCTGAAGATGCAGAAGTGATTGATTGTCCAAGTGAATCAGCACCTCATGGAGTATTTAGAAGTAATAAAATAGTATTAATAAATCCTAGACCTGTAACTGATGAATTGGCAATGAAATTTTATTTAAAATCAAATTTACCAGAAAAATCTTATTATAAGTCTTTAGCTGGTGTGGCCATTAGAGGATATAGAAATACAAGTTTAAAAATAATTGAGGATAAAATTAACAAAGAAAACATCGATTTAGTATTAAGTGAGATAGATGATTTTGTAAAACATTTTCAAAGCAGTGGTACTGCCGAAAATGGAAACGAAGTTTATAATGAAGTTATGGATATTTTATATAATATTAAGAATAATAATTAAGCGGATTTGATCCGTTTTTTTTATGACCATAATTATGGTTGAATATGTATGTATTTCGACCATAATTACTATTTTTTTGTATACAAAAAAACTTAATTATTTCTAATTAAGCTTTATCTCAACATCGGTTGTTCCGACGATTCTATCTTATGGAGCAAGTGAGCAGTATTGCACCATATAAAATAGTCGGAAAGGATATTTTGGATTATTTTGTAATTTATGATTTAAATGATAATATTGTTGCATTTTGTGAAGATTTAAAAGAGTTGAGTTTATTTGTTAATAGACCAATTAGAGAACTTAGGTATAGATTTAAACATAAAAATATTTTTCAAATTCAAGTACCAAAAGTTTTAAATATTTATAAATTTTGCTGAGGTGTCGTACCTCAGTTTTTTTCATGTTAACATTAACATAGAAAGGAGATAGATAATATGGATATTCAAGTTGAAGCGTACTTAGTAGAACGTGTTTCCCAAAAGGGAAAAACTTACAAGGCAGTTGAAATCTACATTACTGATAAAATTAAAAAACTAGTTTTTTTAACGGACGCAGAAATGGAATTATTAAGACTTGCTAATAGTAAGAAATAATTAATAACGAATGCCGTTTTATCTTCTTTCTATAAACGCATGTTGCCGATTGAGTGTTGGCGGCTTGGCTCAATATAATTTTTAGAAAGGAGAATGATTTTAATGAACGACTCAGGTGCTAGTACAAACACAAATGCTTTCGATTTCTCTGCGGTTAAAACTGGAATTGAAAGTGTATTAGGTGTTTTCACTGCTAACTTAACTGTTGCTAATATTGCTAGTGTTCTTGGAATTGTTGTTGTAGCTTGTTTAACTCTTTATTTGTTCTATTGGGGAGCAAGAAAAGGTATTGCAATGTTACAAAGTGCGTTCTCTGGACATGGTTTCCATGTATAGCAACTAACCTCTCTTAAAGTGTTCATTAAAATGAACACTTATTTTTTTAGAAAGGAAATATTTATGAAAATAGTTATTTTATTATTAGGTTTATGTATTTTATTATTATTATATTTAATTTGGACTTTATACAAGTATATAGTAGCTTTATTGTATTATCATAGTTTGAGTGCTGAAGATGCTGAATATATGTATAAAGTTGCAGTTGGAAAGGATGATGAATAATGAATTTTATTGCTTATATTTTATATATGATTTTTGTATTTTTGATTTTTAGATTTATTAATTGGGGATATGAAAAAGTAAAGAAATTATTTAAAAAAAAGGATGTGAAGAATGAATGAGTTTAACAGAGATTTATACAACATTAATGGACCCCATTAAAGTGGTTTTAATAGTTTCAGGTATGTTGTCGTTAACAATTGCTTTAATTGTAATGTTAGTTAATATGATTGTTGGTGCAGCTACTGGGAAAGGCTTTACAATAGGTTTAAGATAATGAGAAAGATATTTGATAATTGGTTTTATAATTATATTTCTGTTGTATCGACTTTATTTTGGCTTAATTTAGTTTTTGGTGTATTACTTGTTTTGTTTGCTTTTAAAGGTTTTTGGTTTTTCTTTATTTATTTTCTATTTTATACTTTGTTTATTTGTCCTATATTTGTAGCAAAAGCAAGAGATATATTTTTAAAGGAAATGGATTTATATGTGGATGACGAGTAGTTGGGTATTTTACACTCTAATGTATCGAGGCGATCTAGATTATAGTCAATTAAGAAAAGATGATTTAGTTCAAATGTTGAATTTTATAAGATTGCATTATTTGAATCGTATGGGAAATGATGACGATTTTTCAGAGTTTGATTTTGAATTTAAACAAGAAATAAAATATTGGTTAGGAGATAGAAAAAGAAATGAAAAAATATAATGTTGTTTTAAAAAAGAATGGTCAATTAATAATGAGTTTTATTACTTATGATAGAAAAGTTGAAAGAAAGATATTAAAAGCAATGCAGAAGCTAAAAATTATTGTAATATTGAGGAGGTATCAAAATGATAGAAGAAATAGATAATTTGACAGAAGAAACTAGTAATTATAGCTTTATTGATGTATTTGGTTATGGTTTAGTTACTTTTATTATTTGTGTTTTATTTGGATTACTTGGTATTGGTATTATTTATAATAATTTTAATCTTGAAAAAGAATGTGTTGATTTTTATAAAGAAAACGGCTATGTTTTAAAATATTGCAACAAATATGAAGATAAATTGTTAAAGTTAGAGTTGAAAGATGTTGATGTTGTAGAATGAGAAAAAAAGATTTAAAAGGCGAAGTTAGATTATTTGATTTTCCTGGTCATATGAAATACTTACATGATTTAAAGAAAATACGATTTCCATATCATGGGGTTTATTGTTTTGAAGGTAAACAAGGAAGTTCTAAGACATTAAGTGCATGTAGATTAATAAGTAATATATATGCAGATTATAAAGACGTTTATTTAATTACTAGTGTTTGGCTTAATACTGATATTTTAACTAATATTCCCAAAGAAAATATTATTCCATTTACAAGATATTATCAATTATTTTTCAATTATAATAAGCCAGTTATATTTTTTATAGATGAAGCTCATTTATTATTTAATAGTTTGGAAAGTAAAAATGCAGATGTTAATATGTTTGCGGTAATATCTCAAAATAGAAAACAACAAAGAGTATTTATTCTAACATCTCAAGTATTCTCAAGATTACAATTAGTTATGCGAGAACAAATCAATACGATCATACATTGTACAACATATTTAAATTTTTTAAGTCATTGTGTTGTATATCATGATTTTGAAAAACAAAAGGACGAGTTAGTTGGAAAGAAAGAATTTGGTGCTTGGTATACTCATATAAGAAAGATTCATTATGAAATGTATGATACATATCAAGTAATAGATTATTCTAAAGATAGCCCATTTTGGAATAAAAGAAAGGAAGATGATGAAAATGATTACTTTATGGAATATAAAAAATATCTTAAAGAAAGTTAGTTTTTGCTTATTGTTAATAAGCGTTTTTAGCCTCGTTGCGACGGAGGTCGCAGAGGCAAAAACGATAACAAATAGTACTAATTTTGCAAATAGTACACAGTTAGAGTATTTTAATAACTTATATAAAAGAAGTGGTTACAAGTATTTTTTATTAGGTTTAGATAATACGGATAATTATTATAATGATTATTATATTTGTTTAACAAATGAAAGTTATACTATTACTGACGAATTTAATACAAAAGCAAATTGTGCTGAACTTTATAGATATTATAGAGGTAATTCTACTTATAATTTGGTTAAAATAAATGATAGTACTTTAGAGTTTAAAAATAGTGTTTTTTATACAAGTAATGTTTATGATACTGGATACCTTAGCAATTCAATGTTATTTGGTATTTGTATTGGTGTTTTTAGTTTCTTCCTATTATTTGCATTATTTAAATTATTTGGTGGTAAATAATGGAAAAAAGCAAACCCTATTATATGACTGATTATCTTATTGATACATGCTCATATTTAAATTCATGTAATAATTATTCTAAAAAATGTATTAAAAAAATATTATTTTTGAGTTTTTGCACAATTTTATTATTAAAGAAAGGAGTTAAGAAATTATGAAAAAGATAAATAAATATTTAGTATTTGCAGTTGCATTATTTAGTTTATTTGTAGTTAATATTAAAGCTGCTACATTAAATTTAACTAATGATATAAATACATCATTTTCATATCTTAATAATACTAATTCTTTGGATGGTAGTGGTACTGTTAGTGGAAAATTTTCTACTGGTGTAAATTTTAAATATGATTATAATTATGTTGTTTTTGATTATTGTGCTTCTGGTTATTTGGATTTTTATACATGGGCTGTTAATGCAAAAGGTGGATATTTAGATAACGACGATATTATTCGATATCGTGTTGGAACACGATGTGAAACTGGTGGACCGCAAGGTTATTTGTATAGAGTACAATTTAAAGTTTGGAAATGGGATTATCCTACTGATTTAACAGCTAATTCTTTAGTTTTATTAGATTCTTATATTAGGGTAAAAAATTCTGAAACTTATAAAGTTTATTTTAAGTTTAATTATATTATTTTGTCGAATGAAGATATTTTAACACCACTTGCAGAAAATCAAAAGAAACATCAAGAATCTTTAGATGAGCAGAAAAAGACTAATGATAAAATTGATAAAACAAATGATACATTAACAAGCGAGGATAATGATACAACTAGTAAAAAATGTGGTGTTGTTTGCAAATTAAAAGGTATTTTTACAGGTATTATTGAATTACCTAAAAAGATTGTTACATTGATTATTGACGCATTAAAAAGTTTATTTGTTCCAACTGATGATCAACTTTATGAAATTGTTAATGATAGTAAAGAATTATCAGAAAATTTTGGTTTTGTGGGAGAGGCCGTTGCTTTCTTTTTAAATATTTTTACTAGTTTACTTGGTATGGTTAATGCAAATGGATGTATTGAAATGCCGGCTTTTAAAATTGGTGCTACAAGTTTATTTGATGAACATGTTTTTTGGGAAGCTAGAAATGTTTGTCTTGCTGATAATTTAATTTTAAGTGCTAATATTACTACTATTAGATCTATTACTAGTATTGTTTTCGTTTCGTTGTTTGTTGGTTTTGCAACTAGAAAATTCTTTAGTATTTTAAGTAAGTCCGAAAATGAGGTGAATAGCGAATGATTTTATATTTATTATTAAAAGCAGTTTTATATATTATTGGTATTGTCGCAAGTATTTTTGGCGATTTGATTCCTAGTTTTCCGGAAGCTATTTCAAATGTTTTAACTACAATTTCAACTATGATTAATGGTGGTATTTCATTTATTTCTTATTTCTTTTATGTTCCTGTTGTAGTTGCTTTAATTAGTTTAGTTATTTCATGGCATGGTTTTAGAGTTGTAAAAGATGCTATTATGAAAGTTATTGGTCATTTTATAGGTAATTAATTTTGATTAGTTAGATAACTTAATCGAAGTGAATAGATAGGATGCGTGATATAAAAAAGTAGATTTATATTTTTATATAGGGGTTTGGGGAGTATCCCCATTTGCATTAAGAGATAGTCGACGTAGGAGACGTTTCTAATCTCTTACCATTAAAAACATTTTTTGAGGCCTTAGAGCGTAGAAATTTTTAATTTCGTTAGCGTACTCAAAAAATAGAGCTTATGCGAGTTTTTATTGGAGCGAACTTGTTCGCAAAAAGGTAAAATTTTGTTAATAAAAATTTTACCAATAACTGCTTACTACGACAAAAGCAGTTATGGTGTCAGGTGTCAAAATAAAGAAAGGTTAATTTTATGAAATGGAAATATGTTAAAAGATGTGTAATATCTATGTTAAATGGTGATTACACAATAGATAATAAAATAGATTATATAATTAGTATATTAAGTATTTATAGGGATAGACTATATGGCAAAAGAAGATAATATGCGTAGTAAGGTGTTTTTGTTACTTTTATATCCAGATGAGGATGTAACTCATGCAAAAGCACTAGAATATATAAAAGCAAATTATGATTATGCAGCTATATGTCAAGATAAAGATACATACTTAGAAGATACAACAATAAATGACGTTCTTCATAAAGAGGGAGAATTAAAAAAAGCCCACTATCATGTAGTAGTAAGATTTAAAAATGCTAGGTGGTTAACTGCAATTGCAAAAGATCTTGATATAGCAGAAAATTATATTAGAGTATCACATAATTTTGTTAGATCATTGTTATATTTAGTTCATTATTATGAACCAGATAAATATCAATATAATCCTAATGAAGTATTTGGGACATTAAAGCAAAGATTTAAAGAGGCCTATTCTTCAGAGGGTAAAAGCGAATCGGAAAAAGTAATGGATATATTTGCAGAAATTGATAAATGTGAATTTAAGGTTGATTTTCAAGTGTTTGTAAAGCATATTGCTAGTATTGGATATTGGGATGTATTGCGTAGATCTAGTTCATTGATATTACGATATTTAGATTTACATAATAGTAATTATAATGTATAATTAAATCAAGGTAGGTGTTGCAAAAAGTCAGAAAATATGTATAATAACTCACTGAGGTGAGAGAAATGAGCTTTGCAGAAGCTTATGAGGAATTTAAAATATATGCTTCAAAACGGCATAAGAAACAAAGTTTTGAATGTTTACTCTATAATTTTAATGCTAATATTTTAAGTTATTTTAAAGATTATGCATTAGAAGATATTACTACTATTAATATTATGAAATGGCAAGATTTTATTTTAAACAAAAATTTTTGTAATAATCATAATAAAAATTTATTTGCAATGTTAAAAACATTTTTGCAATTTTGTTCTAAATTTTATGGTTTTGATTATTCTATTATTGATGATGTTCCAAAATTTTCTTTAAAAGTAGAAGAAAGAAAAACAGATTTTTACACATTGAATGAATTTAAGAAGTTTATTAAATTTATTGAGGATAATGTGTATAAACAATTTTTTTATTTAATGTTTTTTACTGGTACTCGTCCAGGCGAGGCTATGGCACTTAGATTTAGTGATTTACAAGGAGAATTTATTAGAATTAATAAAACTATTGATTCACATGGTAATCGTGAAGTTGGAACTCCTAAGACTATTTCGAGTAATAGAGTTATAAAGCTTGATTATAAATTAAAAAAAGATTTGTTGCTATTACATAATTATTATATAGAGAAATATCAAGATAATACATTTGATTATTTTATATTCGGTGGTAAAAAGCCATTGGCTCCAACAACAATAAATAGATATAAAAAAGATGCTTGTTTAAAAGCTAATATACGGCCAATTACATTACATCAATTTAGACATAGTCATGCAACTTTATTATTTAATTTAGGTGTTGATATTCATATTATTCAAATTAGATTAGGGCATAGTAAGCCAAGTACTACAATTGACGTATACACTCATAGTAATTTTAAACAAGAAAAAAGAGTGTGTAACACTCTTAATCAGTTGAGATTTAATTTTTTTGAATGTTTACTCTATAATTTTAAAAATTTAATCTCTTTATTAAAACAATTGGTTATTTGACATTTTGAATGAATACTATTGCTAAAAATGTATAACAAGATATTACAGACATTGTTATATATAATATTCCAGTTATAAAAATTTTTAATCTTTTTAATATATTCATTCAGTCATCACCTTTCGTTTTAAACAATTTGGAGCAAGTGAGCAGAATCGAACTGCCGTCTCAACCTTGGCAAGGTCGCATACTAACCTCTGTACTACACCTGCGTAAATAAATTGTATCAAATATGTGAAACTTTTGCAACACTAATTGATAAAAAAACTAATTTTTGTTATACTTATCTAAGTAAGAAGGGATAAGTATGAAACTAAAAGATAATTATGGTTACAAAAAAACTGTCAAATCAATTGTTGAATATATAATTACCAATCGTTTATTCATATCATATGTAGTATTATCACTAATTGCTACAATATGTGTGCGTGCATTTACAATTGGTTCTGCTTTAAAACTTAAGCCATTACTAACAGATTTAGGATTTATCCTTGTCATCGGTGGTTTAGGTTATTTGGTAAAGCCCAAAAATCAATTCAAATATTATTTTACGTGGTTAATCATATTTAATTTAATATGCTTAATATCATCAATATATTATAGATTTTTTACATCATTTGCATCAATCGGAGAACTTGCAACAGTTAGACAAACGGAAACTGTAACAGGTTCAATTTTTGACAGACTAAGAATTGCTGATGGAATTTATATTTTAATCCCCATAATATTTTATTTAATTCATAAAAAACTATTATCATCATCTTATTATACATTTATTGATAAAATTGAAAAAAGTAAAAAGATGGTTGTATCTACAGTTTTACTTGGCGTAATCTTTTTAGGTTACACTTTCGGCGTTGCTAAAAATTCTGATTACAGTAGACTTACAAAACAATGGAATAGAATATATATTGTTGAAAGATTTGGTATTATCATGTATCAATTTAATGACTTTGCCCAATTTTTAAGACCTCAACTAAGTAGTCTATTTGGTCAAGAAAAAGCCTTAGAGAGTTTTAATGAATACTTTGATAGCAAAAAAGTAACTGCTAAAAATGAATATACAGGAATATTAAAAGGTAAAAACATTGTTTTTGTGCATATGGAAAGTATGCAAAGTTTCTTAATGGACCTTTCATTTAATGGTAGAGAAGTAACTCCAAACTTAAATAAGTTAGCTAAAGAAGGAATGCATTTTACAAACTTTTATCCACAGGTATCAACAGGAACAAGTAGTGATACTGAGTTTACCTTATTAACAGGATTAATGCCTGCATCAAGTGGAACTGTATTTGTAAGTTATTATGATCGTAATTATTTTACAATTCCTAAATATTTAAAAGAAGAAAACTATTTTACCTTTAGTATGCATGGAAATCTAGCTAGTATGTGGAATAGAAATAAAGCTCATCCATCTTTAGGTTATGAAAAAATGTATTTTAGAGAATCATTTGATTTTACTGAAGATGATGTTATTAATCTAGGAATTAATGATGAACTATTCTTTAAACAAGCAATGCCAATATTAGAAAATATTGAAAAAGAAAACCAAAACTACATGGGAACGATAATTACATTATCAAATCATTCACCATTTAAATTAGCGAGTAAACATAGTGATATAGACTTATCAAGTCATTATCAAGTAACTAATGCAACAGGAAGTACTACCGAAGCAACAAAAGACTATTTATCTTCTACAGCAGTAGGTGAATACATAAAAAGTGCCAATTATGCTGATAAAGCACTCGGAGAATTTATTAGTTACATTAAATCATCTGATTATTTTAATAATACAGTTTTTGTATTCTATGGTGACCATGAGGCCAAATTATCTCGTAGTGAAATAAATTATTTATATAACTTAAATCCTGAAACTGGAGAAGTATATGATGATGCAAATCCGAATTATGTAGAATATGATTATTATGATCATGAATTAAATAAGAAAACACCATTAATAATTTGGACAAAAGATCAAGACTTACAAAGTATATTTACAGGAAAAGTTACTTATACTATGGGTATGTATAATGTTGCAGCCACAATACTTAATATGTATGGCATATACAATAAATACAACATTGGAGAAGATATATTTACAGTTAAAGATGATAATCTTGTAGTTTATCCAAATGGAAATATCCTAACAAATAAAGTTTACTATAATAATTCAACGGGTGAATATAAAGTATTAAAAGAAGATAATTTTACTGAAGATTATATAAAGAATCTAAGTGAAATAGGTGAAAAAAGACTTGAAATATCTAATGATATTATAGTGTATAACTTATTAGACAACAAAAAAATGAATGGAGAGTAATATGAAGAAAAAATATAAATATCCTTTACTATTATTAATTTTAGTAATCATTGTAATAGTGGGATTAATATTATTTAAATTATTTTTTGCTAAAGATGAAGTTAAAAATAATGTTAAAGTTATAGACTCAATCGTAGATTTTTCATATACATTAGATGAAAGAGATACTAAACTTATGAAAGACAATTACCAAGAGTTAAAAAATATATTAAAAGAAAGAGAAATAGACTATAAAGAATATGCAAAAGTATTAGCAAAACTATTTGTTATAGATTTGTTTACTATGGATAACAAAATAAATAAATATGATGTAGCATGTTTAGAATACGTTTATCCAGATAATTTAGAAAACTTTAAGACTAATGTCGAAGATACAATTTATAAACTTATGGAAGATAATACGTATGGGAAAAGAACAGAAAAATTGTCCATAGTAAATAATGTAGAAATTACAAATGAAGAAGAAAGTACATTTAAAATAAATGAAGAAGAAGTACCAAGTTATGTAGTAACACTAAATTGGACATACGATAAAGATCTAGGGTATGACAAAAATGCCAAGATAACAATGATAAAAAAAGATAAAAAATTATATGTTGTTGAGTATAAAGCAGGTGCAGTAAATGAATAAAATGGTTAGAAAGCTAAAAAAATCAAATAAAGTATTAAGATTTTTATATTATTTAGTAATGGTTTTCTATGTAGTGGGACTAGTATTATTTATTAAAAGTTTATTAAGCCTAACAGGCGTAGAAACAATGATAAGAACTATAGTAATAATATTTTTTATTATATATTTTTTA
>OKXB01000735.1_pt1 | contig 38253 bp, 29 predicted proteins | sample 1601731 | NCBI WGS metagenome assembly OKXB01 (sample SAMN04414077, study PRJEB24778) | human gut metagenome | material: faecal | host: Homo sapiens
TACCACAAGTAGGACATGGAACGCTATGTTCCTTGATGAATCCCATCATTTCCTCAGCCGTCCATCCATCTACAGATGTCTCTAAGGTAATATCATTTTCCTGCGCAAAATCTTCGATGATCTTGTCTGCGCGGAAACGCTCATGACACTCTCTACAATCCATCAAAGGATCGGAAAATCCGCCCAAGTGACCGGAAGCCACCCATGTCTGTGGATTCATGATGATCGCACTGTCAATACCTACATTGTACGGGCTTTCCTGTACGAACTTCTGCCACCATGCTTTTTTGATATTGTTCTTCAGTTCCACACCAAGATTTCCATAATCCCAACTGTTCGCAAGACCTCCATAGATCTCAGAACCCGGATATACAAATCCTCTTGCTTTACATAAAGCAACAATCTTGTCCATTGTCTTTTCCATAATCTGATCCTCTCATTTCTTGTTCTATTGTGTACAGGCAATCTCCTGTATAACACTCTACTTATAAATAATATAGGTCAACTGTGTTGCATCTTCATTGCCATCCGGCTGTTCGATTGAGACGGTACTCTTATCCACCATGGTCGTGCAGGCATCGGAAACATAAAGTATGGTGCCGTCTACCGTGACATTGATATTCTCTTTGATGATGGCCACCTTTAACTTCTTTTGGGAAGTAATGTCTAAAGTATCAACCGATGTCCCCTTTTCTCCGTCCGTAACACTGACAAAAGCATCTGAGAAATCAAAGCCCTGCTTGACTGCCGACTTGATCGTACCGGTATAAAGTCCATAGCCGGTAAACTTGCTGTAATCCTCTGCAGATGCATAGGTAGTCTTGGCATGAGCAAGGTCACTGTAAAACTTTATTTTGTCTAATTTGACGCTGTCTTTGCCATTGGTATCGTTGTATTCTTTGATCTCTTCCTTCATGTAAGTCTTTAACTCACTTCGGGAGTAATCCTCCGCAAAGTCTGTCAATTCTTCACAGATCACCTTGCCGTCATCTGAGATCGTAAGGGTACTTTGATCCGGTATCTTATCAAACCATCCGCTAAACTTGACAACCGCAACGATCGCAGCGATCACAAGGATAATGACGGCGATCAGGATCGCGATCCTGTGCTGGACGATCTTTTGGTTTCTCGCCTTTATCTTATTTTCTCTCGCATTTTGTGCTGCCTTGGCAGAATGCTTTTTCTTATTTTCCATGTATCAATGGTCCTCCTATTTGAAGCACTTAACAATCTGCACTATTATACTATGACACAATTATTTTTTCAACCGCCTTGTGCCACAGGAACGTCCCTGTGGCTCAGATAAAGTCCTCGCTCTTAAACTTATGTTCCACATAATGATTCCGGTAGGATTGCAGTAAATTCAGAAACTCTGCCTCCACCGCCGGTGTCAGACGGAAGGTGTATAATTTTTCCACAGAAGTGGAAATGATATACTGCATGGCATAAAGGGTCGATCCGTCTATCGGATTGCCACCGGTCTTGCCCTGGCAGGACGCACAGACACAGCCCCGCAGCCGCATGGAAAAGAAGTCCAGATGCTCTTTGCTGCCACAGGATAAGCACTCAAAGACATTAGGATATTCCCCATTGATCGTCCAGGTCTTTAACTCGTAGATGCCCCGGATCAGCGCAAAAGAAAACTTACGGCTCTCAAGCGCCCGAAGTGTCTGGTACAAAAGCCGTAAGCGTTCTACTTCATCTGCATTTTCCTGTGCATAGTATTCCGCCATCTCCAGAAAATAGTAACCATAGCAGACCATATCAAAATCTTCTGCCAGTTCCCGGAAATAATTCTTGATGTCCGCACGCACCGCGGTATATGTACTCTTGCCCTGGTAGACCTCAAACTGACCAAAGGCAAAAGGATTGGCTGCCGCCAAAAGTTGGTTACCGGAACGACGTGCCCCTTTAGCAAAAGCCGTGATCTTGCCGCGCTCCCTGGTAAGTATCGTTATTCTCTTGTCGTACTCTCCCACAGGAATCGCCGAAAGAACCATCCCTGTCAGAACAATATTGAATCCCATGGGACTCTTCCTCCGCCATTTTACAATAAGCAAGGTAGTCACTTACCTTGCCGCTTGCCGTAAATCTCTCCCACCATTCATCCATAGACGCACACCTCTTTTTCGCTTCTCTATTCTTTAGATTCTCCAGCAAAAAAGAAGATATACCAGATAAAAAATGGAATTAGATCTCGTCCTTACGATAACCAAAATTTTTGATCAGATAATCACTGTCGCGCCAGTCTTTCTTGACCTTGACCCAGAGTTTGAGATTGACCTTGGCATCCAGCATTTTTTCACACTCGTATCTGGCATTGCTTCCGATCTTTTTTAACATGGCACCACCTTTGCCGATGATGATGCCCTTGTGTGAGTCTTTTTCACATATGATGGTTGCGTCAATATCATACATGCCATGCTTGCCCGAACGCCATTTCATCTGATCGATGGAAACCGCGATACCGTGTGGCACCTCCTCGGAAAGTGCATGGAGCGCCTTCTCACGGATGATCTCAGCTACGATCTGACGCCGAGGCTGGTCTGTTACCACGTCCTCATCATAATATGCCGGTCCGTAAGGCAGATACTTAAAGATCTGGTCTAAAAGGACATTGCAATTCTTTCCGCGTAAGGCAGAAAGCGGCACGATCTCAGCAAAATCATATAGTTTGCGATAAGCCTCGATCACGCCAAAGACCGCATCATGGTCTACCGTGTCAATCTTGTTGATCACAAGGATAACCGGGGTTTTGGTCTTTTGCAACTGCTCTACGATATGTCTGTCGCCGCCACCGATATAATCAGACGGCTCCACCAGCCAGAGAATCACATCCACATCCTGCATCGTGTGTTCTGCCACACTGACCATATATTCGCCAAGTTTATTGGATGCCTGATGGATGCCCGGCGTATCTAAGAATACAATCTGCCCCAGTTCCGGATCCGTATAGACCGTCTGGATGCGGTTGCGGGTCGTCTGCGGCTTGTTGGAAGTGATCGCAATCTTCTGTCCGATCAAATGGTTCATAAGGGTAGACTTTCCAACATTTGGTCGTCCGATAATGGTGACAAAACCTGATTTAAAATTATCTTGCATGTAATGCTCCTTACTCTTATTCGTATAAATTGTATAACTCGTCAAACATATCTGCGGCTGCCGTCAGCGTATCCTCGTTTCCGACAACACAGAAATAATCCTGATCCATGGTTGCCTGTACCAGCGGTGCCAGCGCACGGATATCCTCTACTGTGGCATTCAAGACCTGGTCACGGTTGCGCTGCAAGTCTGCAAAAGTCACATCCCTTAGATAGCAGGACAGGGCTCTCGTGCCGCGCTGTGCCGGTGTCAGCGGCGTATCCATCTCACTGATCGTACCAATGATATATTTAGTCATATCTCGTTCATCCACATCAAAATCCCGGACATAGTCTGCCGTGTGCGCAAAGATCTCATTGGTCTTTTCCAGATTTGGATCACGATAAGATACAAAATAGGTATCCCCATTCATTCCAAAAGCACTGCGGCAGCCATAGGCGCCGCCCTTGACACGGACATTGATCCAGAAATAGTCATAGGAAAGGGCAACACGCAGAATATTGAGTGCGCCGTTAAACTCATAGCCATCCTTGGTAAAATTACCGGCACGGCATACATACTGCACCTGAGAGGCATCCTTGAATCCCTCTTTTTTGCGGGTCAGTCTGATCTCCTGTGCCGCTTCCTTTTTACCGCCTGCAAAGAGATGCTCTGCAATGCCCGGCAGATAGGTCTCTACCTGAGTAAATGCCTGATCGTCTCCGGTAGAACTTACCAAAAGATGATCCCTGGTAAAGACTTTCTTTACCAGTTCCTGACACTTGCTGCGGATCTCGTCTTTCTTTTCCTCGTAATGTTCGTCCAGATCCTTGACAAACTGATAATAGGCAATACCACTGATGGAATCCGTGATGAGTGCCGGCACGGAGAAGCATGACATAGCACGTCCCGCCGCAAGTACATTGCCCGCACTGCTCATACGCATTTCCAGACGGGAACGCTGGGCAGCCACCAGTTCGCGGATACGGTTCTCATCCGAAAAATCGGAATGTAAAATGATCTCCTCGATAAGTTTGATGGCATTTTCTACCTCGCCATATAAGAACTTGGCACGCACTTCACACATAAAGTGGGTCTTACCCTCTGCCGGATCATAGACATTCAAGGATGCCCCAATGCCACCGGTGTAGATATTGACTGCATTGGCAAGGTCCGCATAAGAATAATTCTCGGTATCCACAAGTCCGAGCATACGGCTCAAAAGAGACAGATACTTCCAATCCTCCTGCCCAATACCTGTCACATCAAAGACCAGATTCAGATAATGGATGCCATTACTAAAGACTTTGTGATGCAGGACTTTGATACCGTCAACTTCTTTTTCGATCAGGTCGAGCGGACGTGCTTCCCTTTTCAGATCACTTCTCTTTAACATCGGCAGACACTCGAGAGCCTCCTTGGAGGACGGTTCCTGCTGATGTTCTTTTAAGGTCTTGGTCTGCTCGACCAAAGCATCCAGTGCCTCATCTGAAAGGCTTGCCTTATATTCTGCCAGTTCCTTTTTTAACTCTTCTTCTGCCTCTGTGGTCAGCCCCTTCTTTGGCTCAACCATAAGAACAGATGCATGGGTATTGGCAAGCAGATAGGTTTCGATCAATTTCTCAAAATAACCGGTATCCACCTTTTTGCGAAGTCCGTCTAAGACATCGATACCATGCATATGGACAAACGGCTGATCCTCGTCATACAGCCAACTATCCATGCACTGCAAGCCAAAGATCAGTCCCTTAGGGAAACTGCCAAAGTCTGCCTCGCGGAACTGGAACTGTGACGCATTGATACCTGCGAGGAGTGCCTTTTTATCAATACCATCGACTACCTGATGCAATAAAACTTCCTGAATGGCATCGACAAAAGCCTGCTTATCTTCCGGGTTTGCACCGCGCGCCATAACAGAAAACATAGGCTGCAGCATACCGGTATCAAAAGAACCGATGATATCTTTTCCGATCCCCTTTTCCAAAAGTGCTGTACGCACCGGCGCACCCGGAGAACTGAAAAGCGCATACTCCAAAACGTCAAATGCCTGGTATAATTCCTGGTCCAGCGCATCACTGATAACAAAGGTGTATGCCAGATAGGTTGCGTCTCTTTCATCCTCTGCTGAAGAAATCGGATAAGTCTTATCTACCGCGCGTGGGCGGGTAAAAGGTTCCTGCTTCTTGATCTCAGAATCCACTTCGATCTTGTCGTACTTCGACAGATATTCACGATCCAGATAATCCAGCCGCTCATCCATATCCATATTTCCATACAGATAGATATAAGAATTGCATGGATGGTAATATTTCTTATGAAATCCCAGAAAATCTTCGTAGGTCAGTTCCGGTATGACCTTTGGATCTCCACCCGACTCCACACTGTAGGTATTATCCGGGAACAAAGAATTTAAGATCTCGCGATTAACCACATCATCCGGGGAAGAAAAAGCCCCCTTCATTTCATTATAAACAACACCATTGATGGTCAGGTCGTCCTCTCGGCTTTCCAGTTCATAATGCCAGCCCTCCTGCATAAAGATCTCCGGGTCATGGTAGATGTTTGGATGAAAAACAGCATCCATATAAACATCCATCAGGTTTTTAAAATCCTGATCGTTGCAACTTGCCACCGGATAAACGGTCTTATCCGGGTAAGTCATGGCGTTCAAAAAGGTGTTCATGGAACCTTTGACAAGTTCTACAAAAGGATCCTTGAGCGGATATTTGTCAGAACCGCAAAGCACGGTATGTTCAATGATATGCGCTACACCGGTAGAGTCCTTTGGCGGTGTACGAAAAGCAATGTAGAACACCTTATTGTCATCATCATTCTCAATCAAACTGATATGTGCCCCACTTTTCTTGTGGCGCAGCACATAGCCCTTGGAATTTAAGTCCCCCAGATTTTCTTCTTTGATCAACTCATACGCATTATGCATATTTGTCTTCCTCCCATACTCTTTTTCTATCTTGTGTGGAAATTCCACCTCTATTGCTTGATATTGACATCGACCTGCTGGAATGGAATGGAGATTTTCTCCGCGTCAAAGCGGATCTTGATGTCTTCCAACAACTGCCAGCGCACCGGCCAGTATTGATCGGTCGGCACCCAGAAACGAAGTCCCAGATCCACGGAACTTGCCCCCAATTCCTTGACAAAGACATTGACATCCTCCGGCAAGCGTCTTTTTTCTGCCTCCACCAGTTCCATTAAGATATCCTTTGCCTTTTTGATGTCGGCATCATAACCAATCGGCACGACCAGATCCATCTGCCTGCGGTCGCTCTTGGTCGCATTGGTTAGACTCGTATTGGCAAGTGTACCGTTTGGAATAACAATGATCTTATTATCAATTGTGCGCAATTTTGTATAAAATACACTGATCTCAATGACCGTTCCCTCATTCTTATGTGTATCTTCAATGATATAATCTCCCACGCGGAAAGGATGCAAAACGAGAATCAAAAGACCACCCGCAAAGTTCGACAAACTTCCCTGTAAAGCAAGACCTGCCGTCACACCCAAAGATGCCACTGCGGCTGCAAGCGAGGATGCCGTAAATCCAAACAAGCCCAAAATAATCACGATAATTACGATCCACAGGAAATATTTGAGCACCTGATCTGCGAACTGGCAAACCCCCTCTTCTGCATCCCGGCGACGCAAAGACTTTTGGAACATACGTCGCACCAGATTGATGATCTTACCACCAATGTAAGCGATAAGCAGTGCCAGCACCACACTCCAGAAAAAGCCCAGTACCGATGGAAGCACCGATTGCAGCCAACTTTTCATTACGCCTTCGTCCAAATTTTTAATCAGATTATCAGATAATACCTGTGACATTAAAATCATTTTGTATCCCCTTCTTTTGGTTAAAAATCATAAATTCTCATCTGTGTATTTTGAAAATACTTCCTCTGCCATGTTACAACAGTCTCGCTAAAACCACAAGGGAGAGCAACAAAAAAATGCTGCTCTCCTGCTTTCTTTTTCTATACCTATGTAGGATCAGAACCTTTATTTTACAACGCGCACACGGATCATATCCTCGATCGCATCCAGTTTCTCGACAACCTCCGGTGTCACCGGCGCATCAATATCAAGAAGTGCGTATGCAAAGTCTCCTCTGGTCTTGTTTGTCATATCGGAAACGTTAATATTGGCATCGCCAAGAATGGTCGTGTACTGTGCGATCACGCCCTGACGATTGTAGTGCAAAAGTGCGATACGTCCTGCCGTCTGGCAAATGCCCATCTGGCAATCCGGGTAATTGACGGAATGTGTGATATTACCGTTTTCCATGTAATCGGAAATCTCCTGCACTGCCATGATAGCACAATTATCCTCTGCCTCGGCGGTAGATGCCCCCAGATGTGGGATGACGATCACGCCATCCTGACCTGCTGTCGTCGGATTTGGGAAATCGGATACATACTTGCGGATCTTTCCTGCTGCAATACCGTCTAAAACTGCCTGCTCATCCACTAGCAGATCTCTTGCAAAGTTTAAGATAATGACATCCTTTTTCATCATCTGGATAGCAGACTTATTGATCATCTGTCTGGTCGAATCCAGAAGCGGCACATGGATGGTGATAAAATCACATTCCTTGTAGATGTCTTCCACAACATCGATATGCTTTACGGAACGGCTCAGATTCCAAGCCGCCTGCACAGAGATATATGGATCGTATCCATAGACATCCATGCCAAGATGGGTTGCCGCATTGGCAACCTTGACACCGATGGCGCCCAGACCGATCACACCCAGTTTCTTGCCTGCAAGTTCCGTACCTGCATATGCCTTTTTCTGCTTTTCTGCCATCTTTGCGATATCAGTCTCGCCACTCTGGGATTTGACCCATTCAATACCGCCGACAATATCGCGGGATGCCAAAAGCATACCGGCGAAAACAAGTTCCTTGACACCATTGGCATTTGCACCGGGTGTGTTAAATACGACGATACCTTCCTTGGCGCAGCGCTCCAGCGGAATGTTGTTGACACCAGCCCCCGCTCTTGCGATTGCCTGCAAATTGCTGCCAAACTCCATATCGTGCATGGCTGCACTTCTGACTAAGATAGCATCGGCAGTCACCGCTGCCTCCACCTTTTTATAATCTGTTGAAAACTGATCCAATCCCACCTCGGCGATCGGATTCAGGCAATGATATGAAAACATAGGTCATCTCTCCTTTACGATTTATGCATTTTCTTCTTCAAACTTCTTCATGAAAGCAACCAGCGCCTCTACGCCCTCTTTTGGCATAGCATTGTAGATAGAGGCACGCATACCGCCAACCGTGCGGTGACCTTTCAGATTTTCAAAGCCTGCTGCCTTTGCCTCGGCTACGAACTTGGCATCCAGATCTGCATCTCCGGTTACAAAAGGTACGTTCATCAGAGATCTGTCCTCCTTGCGGACGGTTCCCTTGAAGAGTTTGCTCTGGTCTAAGAAATCATAAAGGATCTTTGCCTTTTCTTCATTGCGTTCCTTCATGACAGAAAGACCGCCCATCTTCTTTAACCACTTGAATACCTTGCCACAGATGTAAATACCGTAGCATGGCGGTGTGTTGTATAAAGAATCTGCATCTGCCTGTGTCTTGTACTTGAGCATGGTAGGTGTTCCCGGAAGCACATCATCGCGGATCAGGTCTTCACGGATGATCACAATGACCACGCCTGCCGGTCCGATGTTCTTTTGCACGCCACCATAGATCACGCCATACTTGCTCACGTCTACCGGCTCTGATAAGAAGCAGGAAGAAACATCAGCCACCAGGGTATGTCCCTTGGTATTTGGCAAAGTCTTATACTTTGTTCCGTAAATGGTGTTATTCTCACAGATGTACACATAATCCAGATCTTCAGGAATATCCAGGTCCGAGCAATCCGGGATATAGGAGAATGTCTTGTCTGCCGATGATGCCAACTCCACTGCCTCGCCGTAGATCTTTGCTTCTGCAAAAGCCTTCTTTGCCCACTGTCCTGTCACAATGTAGCCTGCTTTGCGGTTTTTCATCAAATTCATCGGGATGGCTGCAAACTGCTGAGAAGCACCGCCCTGCAAGAACAGTACCTTATAATTGTCAGGAATCTGCATCAGATCACGCAGATCTGCCTCTGCATCTTTGATGATATCGTCAAAGACCTTCGAGCGGTGCGACATTTCCATCACGGACATTCCACATCCTCTGTAATCCATCATCTCGTCTGCTGCTTCTTTCAGTACTTCTTCCGGAAGTACCGCAGGTCCTGCTGAAAAATTGTACACTCTGCTCATTTTTACATTCCTTTCTTTTCTATATCTTTGTCATCAAAACAATCACTGATCGGTGCACCCGGTGCGACCATTGGCCATACCTTGTCATCGCAGTTGATCACACAATCGATCACTACCGGTGTCTTCATATCCAGTGCTTTTGCAAAGACCTCTGTAAATTCCTCCTTGCTGGTCGCACGGAAACCGGTAGCCCCCATGGCTTCCGCCATTTTCACATAATCCACACCATCATTTAAGACGGTGGACGAATATCTCTTGTCATAGAATAAAGTCTGCCACTGGCGTACCATACCAAGTACATGGTTGTTGATGATGACCTCGATCAGCGGTAAGTTCTCACGCACCGCAGTCGCGACTTCATTCATATTCATACGAAAGCATCCGTCGCCTGCTACGTTGACGACCTGTTTATCCGGGTTTCCGATCTGTGCGCCGATGGCTGCACCAAGACCATAGCCCATGGTTCCCAGTCCGCCCGAAGTCAAAAGTCTGTGCGGCTTTGCATATTTATAATACTGTGCTGTCCACATCTGATGCTGTCCTACCTCGGTCACCATGATGGCATCGCCCTTTGTCTGACGATAGATCTCCTCAACCACAAATGGACCGGACAGTCCATCCGTGCAATAACTTGCCGGATACTTTTCTTTCAGATCCATCACATGCGCCATCCAGTCGCTGTGATCCTGCTTCTTTAACATTGGATTGATCCGTTTTAAGATCTCCTTGATATCCCCGATCACCTCTGCGGTCGCGATGACATTTTTGTTGATCTCTGCCGGATCTACATCAAACTGTAATAACTTGGCATTGCTTGCAAAAGTCTTTGGATTGCCAAGGACGCGGTCACTAAAACGCGATCCGACAGCGATCAAAAGATCACATTCGCTGACGCCCAGATTGGATGCCTTGGTACCATGCATGCCAAGCATACCGGTATAGGCAGGCTTGGTTCCGTCAAAAGCACCCTTACCCATCAGGGTATCACAGACCGGCGCATCTACAAGCGATACAAAGTCTGCTAATTCTTCTGCGGCATCGCTGATCACGGCTCCACCACCGACAAATATGTATGGTTTTTTTGCTGCCTCGATCAGGGCTACTGCTCTTTCTAAGGCTTCCTCTGTCAGATCCTTTGTCACACGCCCGACTGGTTCTGCCTCTTTAAAAGTATATTCACACTTGGCACCGGTCACATCCTTTGGAATATCCACAAGGACCGGTCCCGGTCTGCCTGTCTTTGCGATCATAAAAGCACGCCGCATGGTGTCGGCAAGTTTTGTCACATCTTTTACGATAAAGTTATGCTTTGTGATCGGCATGGTAATACCGGCAATATCCACTTCCTGAAAACTATCCTTTCCCAGAAGCGGTACGGTAACATTACAGGTAATGGCAACCATAGGCACTGAATCCATCTGTGCCGTTGCAATACCGGTGACAAGGTTCGTTGCCCCCGGTCCGCTCGTTGCCAGACAGACGCCCACCTTACCTGTACTTCTTGCGTAGCCATCCGCTGCATGACTCGCTCCCTGCTCATGGGATGTCAGCACATGATGGATCTCATCACTGTGCTTATATAATTCATCATAAACATTTAAGATCGCACCGCCCGGATACCCGAAAACGGTGTCTACCTTTTGCTCCTTCAAGCACTCAATAACGATCTGTGCTCCTGTCAGTTCCATGATTCTTCCCCTTTTCTTTCGACTTATTCCGGCTGTTTTAAGATAGCGCCCATGTTACCTGAGGTAACCTGTGCTGCATAACGTCTCAGATAGCCCTCTTTGATCTTTGGCTCTCTTGGCTGCCAAGCCGCTTTTCTCTTGGCAAGTTCTTCGTCAGAGACTTCCATATGGATCGTCATGTTTGGAATATCAATGGAAATAATATCGCCTTCTTCCACCAATGCGATCGGTCCGCCTACGGCTGCTTCCGGTGAAATATGTCCGATGGATGCACCTCTGGATGCACCGGAGAAACGTCCGTCTGTGATCAGGGCAACGGTAGAACCAAGTCCCATACCGGCGATCGCAGATGTCGGATTTAACATCTCACGCATACCAGGCCCCCCCTTTGGTCCTTCGTAACGGATGACTACCACATCGCCGTCAACGATCTTGCCGCCCTTGATGGCTGCAATAGCATCTTCTTCGCAGTCGAAGACTCTTGCCGGGCCGGAATGTACCAGCATTTCATCCACAACGGCAGAACGCTTTACAACACCGCCATCCGGTGCGATATTTCCCTTTAATACAGCAAGTCCGCCGGTCTTGGAATATGGATTGTCAACCGGACGGATGACTTCCGGATTTTTATTTACAGCATCTTTGATATTTTCTCCCACCGTCTTACCAGTCACGGTCATGCAGTCTGTGTTGAGAAGTCCGATATCTGCCAGTTCTTTCATAACAGCATAGACACCGCCCGCCTCGTTGAGATCTTCCATATAGGTAGGACCTGCCGGTGCCAGATGACAGAGGTTCGGGGTCTTTTCGCTGATCGGATTTGCATAGGAAATATCAAAGTCAAATCCAACTTCGTGTGCGATTGCCGGCAAATGCAGCATAGAGTTGGTAGAACAGCCAAGTGCCATATCCACCGTCAATGCGTTGATGATGGCTTCCTTTGTCATGATGTCTCTCGGACGGATGTCCTTGCGGTACATATCCATGACAGCCATACCTGCATGCTTGGCAAGTTTGATTCTCTCAGAATAAACAGCAGGGATCGTACCATTGCCACCAAGTCCCATACCAAGAGCCTCAGTCAGACAGTTCATAGAGTTAGCGGTATACATACCGGAGCAGGAACCGCAGGTCGGGCAGACCTTTTCTTCATATTCTTTGACATCATCCTCTGTCATAGTGCCTGCTTCATAAGCACCGACGGCTTCAAACATGGATGACAAAGAACGCTTCTGTCCCTTGACATGTCCTGCTAACATCGGACCACCGGAAACAAATACGGTCGGTACATTGACGCGGGCTGCTGCCATCAAAAGTCCCGGTACGTTTTTATCACAGTTTGGCACCATAACCAGGGCATCAAACTGATGGGCTAAAGCCATACACTCGGTAGAGTCGGCGATCAGATCTCTGGTCACCAGAGAATACTTCATGCCGGAATGCCCCATGGCAATACCATCACAGACTGCAATGGCTGGGAATACCACCGGCACACCGCCTGCTTCTGCTACGCCAAGTTTTACGGCGTTGACGATCTTATCCAGATTCATATGTCCCGGTACGATCTCGTTGTAGGAACTAACGATACCTACCATAGGTTTTTTCATTTCTTCTTCGGTGAAGCCTAAGGCATTGAATAGGCTTCGATGCGGTGCCTGTTGCATACCACTTTTCACATTGTCACTTCTCATCTTTTTATTTCTCCTTTACTTCTGTCTGACGCCGTATATCTTAGGTGCGATTGTTTGCTTTCTGACACGTTCTCACTCTGTAAAAAACGTAGCCTCACTAAATTCGCTATCGCTCATTAAGTGACGACGTTTTTTAAAGGTCAGAATGCAAACAATCACACCTTATCATACGGCTGGATATACTAAAAATGATACTTCTTCCTTTATCTACTCCACGATGTAGCGGCAGATCAGATCACCCATCTCGGCGGTTCCGACCTGTGTGATGCCTTCCATGGATTCGCCTTCGCGCGGCATGATGTCGATCGTGCGATAGCCATCATGAAGGGCAGCTTTGACTGCCTGTTCAATGGCATCTGCCTCGGTATCAAGATCAAAACTGTATCGGAGCATCATGGCTGCACTCAGTATGGTTGCGATCGGATTGGCAATGCCCTTTCCTGCAATATCCGGTGCAGATCCGCCGGACGGTTCGTAAAGACCGAATTTGGTCTCATTTAAACTTGCGGATGAAAGCATACCGATGGATCCTGTCACCATGCTGGCTTCATCGGATAAAATATCGCCAAACATGTTTTCCGTTAAGATCACATCAAACTGCTTTGGATCTTTGACTAACTGCATTGCGCAGTTATCAACCAGCATATGCTCATAAGTGACTTCCGGGTAATCCTTTGCCACTTCCTCTACGACCTTGCGCCACAAACGGGAAGAATCCAAAACATTTGCCTTGTCAACACTGGTTACCTTCTTACGACGCTTCATTGCAATATCAAAGCCACGCTTTGCGATACGTCTGATCTCGTTTTCGTTATATGTAAGCGAATCATGTGCTGTTAAGACACCGTCTACTTCCTCTGTGCTTCTCTGACCGAAATAAAGTCCTCCGGTCAGTTCACGCATGATCATCATGTCAAAACCATCCCCGATAATATCATCGCGGAGCGGACATGCTGCCTTTAACTCCTCATACAGATATGCCGGTCTTAAATTTGCAAATAAATTCAGGGATTTGCGCAATTTCAAAAGTCCGGCTTCCGGTCTGAGTTCCGGTGCCAGTTTATACCATGGAGAAGTCGCGGTATTGCCACCGATCGAGCCCATCAATACGGCATCCGATGCCTTTGCCGCTGCGATCGCTTCATCGGTCAACGGTACGCCGGTTGCGTCAATCGAGCAACCTCCCATCAAAATATCTTCATAATGAAACGTATGTCCGTAAACCTGACTGATACGATCCAAGACTTTCTTTGCTTCCGAAACAATTTCCGGTCCGATTCCGTCACCACTGATGACGCCTACTTTGTATTCCATATTATTTTATGTCCTCCTTATCCCGAGCACACCTCCTATATTGTGTGGCAAAAACAACACATTTCATAGAAGATTCTATACTTTACTATAATAAAGTATTTACATATGCATTTCAATAAGAAGATTGCATAAAAAATGGATTTTTATGCACAAAAAAACAGATACGAGAGTTACATTTTCTGTAACTTTCGTATCCGTCCTATTTCAAAAAACTGCTATTCCTGCGCTGCTTCCCGCATCGCCTGTGAGATCTGGTCTATCTTTTCCAGATTGCGGTTCATATCCTGTAAAGTCGCCATGCTGTGATCACTGAGTGATAAAGCATTGTCCGAAGATGCCGCTACTTCCTGTGATGTGGCAGATAAATTAGCAATGCTGTCCGCGATCTTTGTATTTGCTGTCAGTACCTGCTCCACGGAAGTCGTTACATGACTGACACTCTCATTGAGTTCCTGGGTATTGGTCTGGATGCTGTTTAACTTATCTCCTGTAGATAAGATCTTTTCATTCTGGCGTTCTGCATAATCCGTCGATTTTGTCATGCTCTGCGTTGCCGCGCCGACTTCTGTCGTCAGTTTGCTGATAATGGCACCAATCTGCTCCGTTGCTTCTTTGGTCTCCTCGGAAAGTTTGCGGATCTCATCTGCCACAACGGCAAATCCCTTGCCTGCTTCTCCTGCTCTTGCCGCCTCGATCGACGCATTGAGTGCCAGAAGATTGGTCTGGGAAGAAATACCAAGAATGGTCTCTGTGATGGCATCTACTTCCTTGATGCGGTCGTTCAGATTGTTGGTAGAAACACTTGCTTCACGATTGACGGAAGCGATCACCTTTGCCTGTTCTTCCAATGCATTGACCAGATCAACGCCCTCTTCTACCGCCTGTGCTGTCGTCTGCGACAGGTCATTCATCCGGTGTGCCTGTTCTTCTACCTTTTCCAAAATATTCTGGATATCCATGGTCTGGGCTGTCTGCGACTCAATGGCTTCTGCTGTAAGTCTTGTACTGTCTGCGATCTCATTGACCGAAGTATGACTGCTATCCATACTCTCATTTAACATCCGGGAGACATCCATTGCCTGATCAAACTGCTCTGTCAGTTCCTCGGAATGTTCCATGATCTCTTTTGCAATATTTGCCTGTCTTGCCGTGCGCTCCTGAATTTCCTCATAGGTCTCCGTCTGATGTCTTTCCCATTGCGCGCAGACTAAGAGTTCTGATGCTGCGGCAACAACGATCGCTGCCAACTGATAGCCCACATCTTCCTGCATCCCACTCAAGCCGTAATGCATGGCATAAAAAATATCAAATGCGATATTGCTGGCAATGGCAAAGAAGGATCCTACCTTGACCAGTTTGACCTTGCGATACATGAGGACCAAGACCGCAATCGGAAATATAACTACATAGCGCATAAAAATACCGCCTGTAAACAATTCGATCACATAATAAAGGAAAACAGAATAACAACTGAAATGATAGAAAATATCCTGATACTTAAACTTTCGATAAGCAATCACCTGTACCACCATGGCTGCCACCCCTGCCAAAAGTGCGGCGATACCCTTGGCATCAAAGCCTACATCTATCATGCCCGTAAAGGACGATATCAGGAGTGCTCCTGTGATGATCATTCCGACAATAAATCCCGTACGGTTCTTTTCTCCTAACTGCTTTTCCTGTAATGTCATGCTAACCCCTCTTTTTGACTCGTTTTATCCAAAAGTTTCATGCACATATCATACGATATTGCCTGTATTTTCGCAATATTTCGTAGGAAATTTATACGTGTATTTTCTCGTCACCACAACAAAAATGGGCAGTATCCGAAGATACCGCCCTATATAAGGAAAGGATTTAATGAAAAAACTTAGTTATTCTTGGCTTCTCCCTCCGGGAAGATGATCTTATTTACGAAGAAGAAGACCACCATGGAAACGCCGCCGTTTAAGACAGTCGTTCCGATATTGTAAAGCCAATCCGGTACAAAGAGTGCTGCCACAGCAACCCAGATACAGTTGATGGAATTGACGATACAGGTAACGATACAAAATGCGATCAGATACCACAAGCCCTGATACCAGATATTTCCCTTACTGCGGAATACAAAACTTCTCTGGATCGGGAAGTTGATACATTCGCCGAGCACCATGGCTACCATATAAGCGCAGAAATATGGCAGTCCTCCGTGCTGAGCATCATATCCGATAATATTCCACTTGAATGTCTCTCCAAACAGGGTAATATCAATCCCCGGAAATCCAAAATCAATATTTGGCAGTCCGGCAAATGCCAATGGCAAAAACAATAACATCAAATACTTTAATACTGTGATCAGATTGCTGACGATCACAAACAAACCTCCCTCGCGGATCCATTTGGACGCTCCCGGATGTTTTTCGGCAAATCCTGCCCATGCGTTTTTTACTGCGTTCATACTCTACTCCTTTATCCCTTAAAAATTGCTGCCAGGAAATGCCCCAGACCGATCATACCTCTGCCGTTGACCATTTCCACCAGTCCATCGATCATGTCCTCATTCATGGCTCCGCCCGTCATCTTGGAAAGCCCACGGAAGGGCATATTGTAAATAAATAAAATGTTTAAGTTTGGTTTTCCTTTTTTCTCACTTGCCTTCTTGATGCTGCGTAAGATAAAGCAGATAAATCTGGCAAGATAAGACTTGGCATAATACATCTGGCAAATGGCATCATTTTTATCCAATTTACCGGAAGTATCCCACTTTGCCGGCGGCAGATCGCGTCCATACAGATAAGCATATTCCTGATCGGATACCGCCTTGACCTGACCGCTCGCATAGGAAGGCAGGCACTTCATATCGTATGGAAGGGGCGCACCGGAAGACTCTTTTTCTATCTCTGCGCACAGGCGGATATCCTCTACACTGGCTCCAATGTAGATCTGATAAGCACCCCCTTCGACTTCCCAGCCATTCGTCTTTACATTGTAGTAACGGAAGGTCTTATCATCAAATGGGATGGTCACCTGCTGACTTTCCCCCTTTTTCAAAAATACTTTGACAAAGCCCTTTAATTCCTTTTTCGGTCCAAACAGATGGCTGCGCTCATGCCCGACATACATCTGGGCGATCTCTGCACCATCGCACTCGCCTGTATTGGTGATCGTAAAGGTCACGCCACCTCCATCGACCGTCAGATCACTGTAGGCAAACGTCGTATAACTGAGCCCAAAGCCGAATGGGAATCGCACCTTAACTCCAGCCGTGTCAAAATAGCGGTATCCCATGTAAAGTCCTTCACGGTATTCACTGCTGCGCTCGATAGCCGGATAGTAAGATGTACTAGCCACATCCTCCAGACTGTAAGCATAAGTCTCATTCAACTTTCCGCTAGGACAAGTCGCTCCGGTCAAGACATCCAGCATAGCGGATGCTCCCGCCTGTCCGCCCAGATAACCGTGCACGATCGCAGCCACCCGGTCTGCCCAAGGCATTTCCACCGAAGATCCGGCAGATAGGACAACCACCACATTTTTGTTGACCGCCGATACCTTTTCGATCAATTCAATCTGTGCCTGTGGCATACGCATATGGGTCCGGTCCAGACCTTCCGATTCACTGATCTCATCCAGCCCCACACAAAGCAATACGATATCCGCACGTTTCGCCAGTTCCTTTGCTTCTTCTAAAAGTCTTACGTCTGTCTTTTTGTTGCGCACATAGCCTCTGGCATAGTCCAAATAATTGACCGGATAATTCGCGATCAGATCCAGGATATTCTCCGGCTCCTTAGTCGGATTGACCAGAGATGATCCTGCGCCCTGGTAACGCGGTGTCTTGGCAAAATCTCCGATCACTGCGACCGTCTTGTCCTTGGCAAGCGGCAGGATTTTTCCCTCATTTTTCAAAAGGACAATGCTCTGTGCGGCTGCGCATCTGGCAAAATCATGATGCTTTTTGACATCAAAGCCCTTGCCCTCATGCTGTGCCGTCGCCTCATGTGTGGCAAAAACAACACGTAAAAGTTCATCTACGCGCTGATCCAGAATCTGCTCCTCCAGACGTCCCTCCTGCACGGCACGGACGATCTGCTTTGCCCCCATCTTTCCGGTGGAAGGCATTTCCAGATGAGAGCCCTGTCGCACGCCCTCGACGTGATCATTACTTCCGCCCCAATCCGATACGACCATGCCGTCATACTGCCACTCACCATACAGTATGTCGCCCAGCAGATGTTTGCTCTCATTTGCATAGGTGCCGTTGACCTGATTGTAGGCGGTCATAATGCCCTTTGCCCTGCCCTCTTTGACAGCGATCTCAAAACCTGTCGTGTAAAGTTCGCGGAAGGTTCTCTCGTCTACCACGGAGTCCATCGCCATACGGCGTTCTTCCTGTGAATTAGCCGCAAAATGCTTCGGGCAGGCTGCTACTCCTTTGCTCTGGATGCCTCGAATATATGCCGCAGCCATCTTTCCTGCCAGATAAGGATCCTCTGCAAAATATTCAAAATTACGTCCACAGAGGGGGCTTCGCTTCATGTTCAGTCCCGGTCCAAGTACCATGTTCACACCAAGAGTTGCTGCCTCCTCGCCCAGACATTCGCCCAGTTTTTCGCCAAGCGATGTATCCCAACTGTTCGCCATAGTGGCCGCTGTCGGGAAACAGGTTGCCGGCAGGGAAGCATTGAGTCCCAGATGATCTCCTGCCCCCGCCTGCTTACGCAGTCCGTGCGGGCCATCGGATAAAAACATGGCTGGGATGCCCATTTTCTTATAATCCTTGGTACGCCATGTGTCCTGTCCTGACATCATGGATGCCTTTTCCTCCAGCGTCATTTTGGAAATGATTTCCTGATACTGTAACATATCCTTCTTCCTCTCATCCTCTTTGTTGATGCTATCATAACATGTTTTTTTGTCCCTGCTATCTTTATGGCACAATCTGTATCTTTTGCGTCATAAATTGCAACTTTCTTTCCTAGTTAGAATAAAGCATTCCGCAGGCAATCGTTTGTACTTATGTTTTTAATTTTGTAAAAAGGGCATCGCCATAGAAAAGCGACACCCTTTTTTTCAAACTTTCTAACTATTCTTCAAAAGACATCTGGCTTGGATTTGCATCATCCAGATAAGCCGTTCTCTCAGCACCGTACTGTGCAAAGAAATCTTCCTTTTCTGTCATGATGCCACCCGGCAGTTCGATCGGATATTCATCGATGCTATCTGTATCATACGACAAATTGTATCCTCCAACATCAGAATAACTATTGTAAACAATACGTGTTGCCTCTGATAACTTACATGCCGTTGCTCCGTCAGAAGAATCTCCCTTTTCATATGTACCATATGTCGTCACAGAGGTATGCCCAAGAAGCATATCATACGCAAATGTTGCCTCTGTCATCACCATCTCATACGTACCATCTTCCTTCAGGGTCAACTGATATTCATCATAATCGGTTCCGCCATAGGAATTTTCCTTATCTTCACCAAAAATGTATACACTACCCTTTGCCGCACCAGCATCAGATGCAGCGGAATTTCCTGCATTGCCGGAAGACTTGGATCCTCCAAGGAACTTAACACCCAGTCCACCGACCAAAAGACCAACGATCACTGCGACGATCACTAAAACAACAACTTTATTCTTCTTCACAATATCATCTCCTTCTTCTTCCTGCTTTGGCAGACTCTTTGCATATTTTGCCCAACGGATGCTGGTCAAGATGATCAAAAGTCCACAAATACCAAAGACAATAATATCTAAGATTATCAGTGCGATCTCCCATGGAGCCTTCTGGCTTGCCACCGTTCCGTCATCGGAAACGCTGTCCATGGCATTGGATGTACCAACTGCATAGATCACATTCTTTGCAGCGCGTGCCACATTGTTCATAACAGTCGCATTGGATGTCCAGTCTGTCGTACTTCCATCTTCCTCTGCGTAGGAATCCAGTGCCCAGTAACTCTTGTTGGTGTTCAGCCACAGGTCGGTTCCTGCCGCAAGACCGGATACGATATCCTGATAGAACATTGCCGGTACGGAAGCCTGGTCTGTGATGACCATACCTTCAAATCCCCATTCACCACGGAGTACATTGGTCATAAGTCCCTTGTGTGCGCCGACCCAACGGGCACCGATACGGTTCATACCAGCCATGGCTGCGTTGGTATTTCCGATCGTAACGGTATATTCAAATCCCTTTAAGTAAATTTCACGGATTGCCTGCTCATTTGCAAACATAGCACCGCCATAACGGTTGGTCTCCTGATCGTTCAAAGCAAAGTGCTTCATATAAGTGATAACGCCTTTTTCTCTTGCGCCCTTAACCTCATTTCCTGCCAACTGACCGGAAAGGAAGCCATCCTCTGAGAAGTATTCAAAGTTACGTCCGCTGTACGGAGAACGATGAATGTCAACACCCGGTGCATACCAGCCGGCAACGCCTGTGTTGATAGAGTCCTCGCCAAGACTGAGTCCCATTTCATACAAAAGATCTGTATTCCAGGTACAAGCCATCACGGCTTCTACCGGATATGCCATAGCAGACTGTCCACCGACCAGTGTTCCGGAAATACCGGAGGTACCGTCTTTATCTGTGGTTGCCGGAAGTCCGATATCATCTGCCTGAATGGTTGCATAACCACCCTGACGTACCAGTTGCATTGCGCGGTCTGCGGATAATTTGCTGACAAGTTCTGACCAGATCTCATCATCATAAGATGCATCCTTTGCATCGGATACCTTTTTATCACTATCCTGCTCAAATTCCGGCATAGCACTGCCGTCATTTACCACGTCATCGCTTCGATCCCATTGCAGATCAGAAAGCAAGGCATCACTTGCCGTCATGTTTCCATCTGCATAAGTGCTTGGGAATGATCCACTCCAGTCACTTCTGGTAAGATAAGCAAAGGAATCATCATAGTAACGGATATCGACATCTGCAAACTGGTTTGTGATGTCATTTCCTGTTTCCGTAGATTTCGCATAAGTTGTAGTATCCAGCGTATCTACAGTCGTCTTATAAGTCATATCCGCATTGCCGTCTGCATCCATACCATTTTCTGTGGTATAGCCCTTGGCTGCTAAGATATTATTGAGTGCCTCATGTGCATCGCTTGCTGCCGTAAAATAATAATCTCCGGCATCTACCACATAGGTCTTTGCATTTGCGGCATCATAGGCTTTCATGACTTCTTTATCCACCGATACGGTAACTGTCTGGTCTTTGCCCGGTTCAATGGAATCTGTCTTTGTAAATCCGACCAGTTCTACGGCTGGTTTTTCAATACCGTTTTCCTTGTCATAGTCGGTATATGGCGACTGCATGTAGACTTCTACGACATCCTTGCCTGCCACATCCCCAGTATTCTTTACGGTAACACTGACTTCGTATGTATCGCCCTTATCCTCTACGGAATAATCAGACCACTTGAAGCCGGTGTAGGAAAGTCCATAGCCAAATGGGAACTGTACGGTAGAAGTGTAGTCATAATCGCCTGCATTTCCGCTTCCCATCACGGCATCTTCGTAACGTGTCTCATAATAACGATAACCAACATAGATACCCTCAGAATAAACAGTATATTTGTTACCGTTTGTCACATCACTGTTGGTGATGGTAAAATCACCAATGTTTTCTATGGATGGCGCACTCTGGGAATCATAGGCATAGGTATCTGCTAAATGTCCCGAGAAGTTGGTCTTTCCGGCAAGCGCTTCTGCAACTGCCTTGATACCTTCCTGACCAACACCGCCGACCCATACACAAGCCTTGACATTCTTGTAGGCTTCGTCATTTAAAAAACCCAGTTCCATGGCATTGTTGGCATTGACAAGCACAACAACATTATCAAAATTCTGACAAGCCATGGTCAGCATGTCTCTTTCATCCTGATCCAGTTCCAGATATTTGTAGCCGTTTGTCAGTGGCTCGGTTGGGATATCTGCACTCTCGCCGCCACTGCGTCCGATACAAACGATGGCTGCATCATTATAGTCTTTGAAACTATCCTTCACATCATCTGTGTAGACGCTTGCCGGCACTTCGTTTACGGCAAACTCGCCTGCGCCGGTCTCATCCGGTACGCTCTTGCGGTAATCCTTACCGGCACCGCTGTCATAGAAATCCCATAAGGTTTCATTGACTTCAAAACCGGATGCTTCCATCGCCTTTTTCAAATTAAGAGCCTGGGAAGTATCAACCGAGCCGGAACCGGAACCGCCATAGACAAAGTCTACGGAATCCTGTCCCAGCAAAGATACCTTTGCGCCTTCTTTTAATGGCAATCCGTCCTCATTTTTCAAAAGGACCATGCCCTCTTCCTCAATGGTCTGGCAGACTTTTGCAGATTCATCTGTCGTAACCACATCGGAACCACTGGTGTAGACCGTAATCAGATCTTTATACAAAGATGCGTAATAATTGCCGATGGCAAGTGCAACGATCAATACACCACACACAACATAAGTCACTATGGACTTTGTTTTGCTAAATGGTTTTGTCTTCATTGTTTCCTCCTCCTTTTAAGCCTTTGGCTCAATCTTTCTATGCCTACCATAATAAAAAAAGCCAGACCCTACAATGGGTCTGGCACATCTGACCGATTTCTGACATATTTGGCAGATTATCTATGTTCCGCTTCTTTATAAAGGCGCAAAAATTCCGCCGGCATAGGCAGGAGGATCTGCAGGGTAAACATATTATCGGCGACCGAGGTTGCCATGGAACCGCCGTATTTTTTAGCGATATGCCGCATACTCTTCATCCCAAAGCCGTGATAATCTTTGTTACGCTTAGTCGTGATCGGCAACCCGTCCGCAAAGGCTACCTTTTCCTCACAATAATTGTTGATCTGGATACTAAGGAAATCCCCGACCGCCCGGATGGTCAGGCTGATGATACGCTTGTCGGTATCCTGATACTTGCTGACATTTTCTATGGCATTATCCAGAGCGTTTCCCAGCAATGCATAAATATCCAGTGTCGACATAAAATCCAGATGACTGGCATCCACGATACAGGACAGGCGGATATCACGCCTGCCACAGATCAGGGTCTTCTCGGAAATAATGGTATTTACCACCTCATTTCCGGTCTCGACAACAGCATCATAGATACCGATGGCATCCTCCAGTTCCCGGATATAATCACTGCGCTCCCCTTCGCTGACATGCTCTAAGGCACGGATCTGGTGCTTGAGGTCATGGCACTTGTGATTGATGGTCTCGATATTTTCCCTGGAGAGTTCGTACTGGCGTTTTCTCTCATATAAGAGGTGCTCCACGATCTCCTTTTCCTGATTGATATTGCGGATCTGCAAGATCCCATGCTGCACCCAAAGTAGCAGGATACAGATTAGAAAATCTACCGTTGCTCCCTGATAATTTACATGATCATAGGTATTGGAATTGCTCACGAAAATTGCCTGACACATAAAGGTTGCCAGATAAACGATGCCAAACAACATCCCACAAAAGGCGATATTGCTTGGATTATCTTCAAAGAGCCGCCCACCGCTGTCCTTTAGTTTCTGATGAAAGACCTTGTAAAAAATAAAATAAAAGAGCGCTGTTGTAAAGATACACATAAGTCCGTAATCCCATAGTCTTTCCAACAAAATCTTGCAGACACCGCGCGCGATCACTTCATTGATGATGACATATTCAATGTGCTGCAGACTGTAGGCTCCCGCGCACAAGAACATGGCATCCGCCTTGCTCAGATCAAAACTGTAATAAATATAGAGGATGGTTCCCGCGGACAAAAGGACATACCACAAAACATTTACGGCATTGATCCAGATCCCCGATACCTGTTTGATCAGATCCAATACATAGGTCACATAAATCCCTGCGGACAGACTAAAGACCAGCCAGCCCACCGGCAGCAGCCATTTCCCGGTCTTACGCTTCTTGGTAAAACAGGCGGCAAAGAGGATCTCTGCCAAAAGGAGTTCCCAGATAAAGCGGAGTTCTTCAAAGACATCCAGTGCAGAAATTCCCATCATGCCATACCTCCGATATATCTGGTCAAGGCATCCACAAAGACTGTCTTTTTGTTGCGGCTGATCGGCAGTTGGTCAGACCCTACCGTAACCGTATTTCCATGGAGACAGGCTACCTTTGCAAGATTGACTAGGTAAGATTGGTTACAACGGACAAAATGATAGCGTTCCAGTTCTTCCTCAGCCTCTTTCATGGCGCCGCGTACTTCATAGACCTGCCCGGTCGTATGGTATTGCAGATAATGACGGATAACCTCGACATACAGGATGTCCTCGATCGCCACCGGCTGTATGCCATCTGCCGTCTGCAGCATCATCTGCTTTTTCTCATGCCGCCCCATATAGCGCATTGCCTTTTTCATCTTGAGGGCAAACTCCTGATAGCCCAGCGGCTTGATGACATAATCGATTGCCTCGACCTCGTAGCCATGCAGGGCATACTGTGCCATATTGGTAATAAACATAAGCAGGACTTCCTTGTCATCCTGTCGGATCCTGCGCGCCAGAGAAATGCCGTCCATGCCCGGCATTTCCACATCCAGAAGGATCAGGTCTGCATCCTTTTGATAATGCTCCAAAAAATCCTCCGGACTTTCATAGACTTGTGCGATCACGCTGACCTTCTGCTCTCTTTCAAAAGCTTTCAGATAATCAGCGATCTCATCCCGCATCTTTTTTTCATCATCTACTACGACTACTCGCATACGTTTCTTCCTTTTCTTACACTACAAAAGAGGTGCCGCTTTTGCGACACCTCTTATTCTATCATGGATTATTTTACTTTTGCAAATGCCTGATCCAGATCTGCGATAATATCATCGATATGCTCGGTACCGATAGACAAGCGGATCGTGTTTGGCTTGATGCCCTGATCTGCTAATTCTTCCGGTGACAACTGTGAATGTGTTGTTGTTGCCGGATGGATCACAAGGCTCTTTACGTCTGCTACATTTGCAAGCAGTGAGAAGATCTCCAGATTGTCGATAAACTCATGTGCTTCCTTCTGTCCGCCCTTGATCTCGAAGGTAAAGATAGAACCGCCACCATTCGGGAAGTACTTCTCATAGAGATCATGCTGTGGATGATCCGGCAGAGAAGGATGGTTTACATGCTCAACCTGCGGATGCTTTGACAGATATTCAACCACTTTCTTGGTATTCTCTACATGACGCTCGATACGGAGTGACAATGTCTCTGTTCCCTGTAATAAAAGGAAAGCATTGAACGGAGAAATGGTTGCTCCTGTATCACGAAGCAGGATGGCTCTGATGTAAGTAACAAAAGCTGCCGGACCTGCTGCATCTACGAATGAGATACCATGGTAACTTGGGTTTGGCTCAGCGATCGGCGCATATTTGCCGCTTGCCTTCCAATCGAAAGTACCACCATCAACGATCACACCACCAAGGCTGGTGCCATGTCCTCCGATGAACTTGGTTGCGGAATGAACAACGATATCTGCACCATGCTCGATCGGACGAATCAGATAAGGTGTTCCGAAGGTATTGTCGATCGCAAGCGGAAGACCATGCTTGTGTGCGATCTCTGCGATAGCATCGATATCAGGAATATCTGAATTTGGATTTCCTAAGGTCTCGATAAAGATGGCTGTGGTATTGTCTTGGATAGCACCCTCTACTTCTGCAAGATTGTGAACATCTACGAAAGTTGTCTCAATGCCGTAAAGTTTCAGGGTATGTGCTAAAAGGTTGTAACTTCCACCATAGATGGTCTTCTGTGCTACGATATGGTCGCCTGCTTTAGCAAGTGCCTGGATCGTATAAGTGATGGCTGCTGCACCGGATGCAACGGCAAGACCTGCCACACCACCTTCCAGGGCTGCGATACGATCTTCAAATACACTCTGGGTTGAATTGGTAAGTCTTCCATAAATATTACCTGCATCTGCCAATCCGAAACGATCAGCGGCATGCTGTGAATTGCGGAATACATAAGATGTTGTCTGGTAGATCGGAACGGCTCTTGCATCGGTTGCCGGGTCTGCTTCTTCCTGTCCTACGTGTAACTGTAATGTCTCAAATCTGTATTTTCTTTCTTCACTCATTTTCATTTTCTCCTTTAAATCTGTTCTTGGTTTTTACTCGCTCTTTCTTATCTCATCTCTGCCTTGCGGCAACATCGCCAGGAACACATTCGAAAATGAACCAATTCATCAAAATAATTCATGATCTTTTCCTCTCCCTATATTCATACTAACTTACTAGGAATTGTGACGTTAGAATCATATCCTATAATCCCTAGTATGTCAATAGGTTTTAGGACTTTTTCAAAAAAACTTTAAATGACATAATTATTCGCCATCATTTCCTGTTCTTCCTCGACAAGGTCAGCCAGCGTCGTGTTGTCGATCACGCTGCTGATGGCGGCATCCAGTTTCTTCCAAAAATGCAGTGTCACGCAGTTGTCCGCACGATCACACTGATTGATGTCATCTGCCAAGCATGCGACCGGCACCATATCTCCTTCTGTCAGGCGCAGGATCTGACCCATTGTGTAATCTTTTGGATCACGTGTCAGGACGTAACCGCCCTGGGGTCCACGGATTGATCTGACAAAGCCTGCCTTATTTAAAATAGATACCACCTGTTCCAGATACTTGTCTGAAATCCCCTGTCTTCCAGATACATCCTTGATGCGTACCGGCTCACCAGTATTGTGGAGTGCCAGATCTAACATAAAACGAATGGCGTATCTGCCTTTTGTTGAAACTCTCATATGAACCTCTTTTTCTATCAATAAATCTAATGTCCTGCCGCAAGTGCGACAGGACAACAACATACAAACCGATGCGATTAGTCTGCGAATAATGGTGTAGACAGATATCTGTCACCGGAATCCGGAAGAAGTACCACGATATTCTTCCCCTTGTTTTCTTCTCTCTTCGCCACAATCGTAGCTGCCTTTAGTGCTGCGCCGGAAGAGATTCCAACCAGAACGCCCTCCGTTACTGCAAACTTTTTACCCTCTGTAAATGCATCCTCATTCTCGATTGGAATGATTTCATCATAAATGCTTGTATCCAAAGTATCTGGTATAAAACCTGCACCAATTCCTTGAATTTTATGCGCACCAGCCTTTCCTGTGGAAAGTACGGCACTTGTCGCTGGTTCCACTGCGATTACCTGAATGTCTGGATTTTGCTCTTTTAAATACGCACCAACACCAGAAATCGTTCCACCTGTACCGACACCGGCAATGAAGATATCCACAGCCCCATCTGTCTGTTTCCATATTTCCGGACCTGTTGTGGCTTTGTGCGCAGCCGGATTTGCCGGGTTCACAAATTGTCCTAACACAATCGAATCTGCAATCTCGTTCTTTAACGCTTCCGCTTTTTCAATGGCGCCTTTCATGCCTTTTGCACCTTCGGTCAAAACAAGTTCTGCCCCATACGCTTTCAAAAGATTACGACGCTCTACACTCATCGTATCCGGAAGGGTAATAATGGTGCGATATCCCCTTGCTGTCGCAACTGCGGCAAGTCCAATTCCTGTATTCCCGGAAGTAGGCTCAATAATGGTCGCGCCCTCCTTCAAGAGGCCTTTCTTTTCCGCATCCTGAATCATCGCAAGTGCCACACGATCCTTCACAGAGCCCGCCGGATTTAAGTACTCCAACTTTGCTAGGATGGTTGCGTCCTTGACACCGACTGCCTCGGTGTAACGATTTAATTTCAAAATAGGTGTGTTACCGATCAATTCTACTGCACTGTTCTTAATGTCTGCCATTTGCTTTTCCTCCTACAAATCCTGTCTGCTCACATCCGCTGATGCAGGCAACTAAGTATCAACATGTTTCATTTCATCACCAAATTCACAATTCCTATATTCCTAGTCAAATAGTAGGTTTTCTATGATTTGTAGTTTAAAGGATAGGATTTTATTTGTCAATAGTTTTCTTTACCTTATCTCTGGCTTCTTTATACTCCTGCCTGTCCATCGGATAGATATAGCCACAACTTTCACACATAATGCCGCGTTCCTTTTCAATATTTACAACCGGTATCCAAAATAAAGTGCCCTGGTTTAAGTGGCGGCACAAGGTCATATATGCATCGTGTCCACAGTTTTTGCAAATACCTCTTCCTACATGTCCCTCAACTGGGCTTTGATGCGCTTCTTCTCGGTTCCAGCTGTGCCAAACATCAGTATTGCAACAAAGGCAAAAATACCAGCCGCCAGAAGATATACATCCCCTTCGCTGTCTCCAATGCCCAGCAAAGCCAAAAAAAGCCATCCAATGCCACGATTATGAAGTTGGCACTGGACGACTTTCGTCTTTTTCTTCGATTGTTCTTATCCCCTGTCTCATCTTCTGCCTCTACTTCTCTGCTAAACCAACGTCAACTTACCCAGTTTAGCGCCGTAAGCGATGCAAGACCACAATCTAAAGTTGAAGTTTACTCTGAATCAGTTTCTTTACAGCATCAAAACTCTCCTTGCTAATGACATGCTCAATACGACAGGCATCTTCCAAAGCAATTTCTTCCGGAACCCCCAGTGCCATGAGTCCCTGTGAGATCATTTCATGGCGTTCGTAAATCATCTCTGCAATCTCACGTCCTGCATCTGTAAGATAAATATATCCTGCATCTGTTACCGTAATCTGCTCCTTTTCACGCAGATTTTTCATTGCAATACTGACACTTGACTTTTTGAAATCCAGTTCATTTGCAATATCAACTGCTCGGACAACCGGTAATCTCTTACTAAGAATCAAAATGGTTTCCAAATAATTCTCAGCTGATTCATTAATAAATGTTCGCATACAATTCCAACCTCCTAAAATCTATGACTGACTCTGAGAGTAGCAAATAATCTTTTTCAAATGATTCTGATGTCAAAACTCTTTAGATATGACTATCATAACATATTTAGGATAGCAGGTGAAGATATTTCTATGCTTCCTTTTACTCTGCTACTGTTTCATCTGCGATCGGCATGGCACCGTTATCCTCGTGTGCGATTTCCTCTAATGCCTCGCTTTCGGCCTCTGCATCCGCATTCTCCTCGCAGTCCTCATCATAAACTACGATCTCCCTGATCGCATGTTCATTTCCCTGCACCAGATAGGTATGCTCACTTCCGCAGTACGGACAGATCTTTCCGTGTTCTACCGTACCGTAAGTCTTTTCGCAGTCCTCACAAAAAGTAACTGCCGGGATCATCTCCACTTCCAACTGGCAGTCCTTTAAGATCTCACTCTTGGTACACTTCCACTTCCAGCAGTCCTCCAGATAGGACGGAATGACGGTAGATACTTCTCCGATCTCTAAGACAACCTTGGCAACATGATTGACATGGTTTTCCACTGCCAGAGATTCTACTTTCTTTGCAATATGAAATACGATTCCTAATTCATGCATGTTCTTTTCCTCTTTAATCTCCATATTCCCCGGACAAGCGCAGTTTCTCATCCCCGCCTGCCTCGTAAGGCATCCGCATCTTGCAGACGCTGTACCAGTATAACATATCAGCCGCCTACTTGCATCCTTTTACGCAGGTAGACGGCTGATTATCACCATATTTTTATTTCTGGTAAAAATTATTTGTTCTGCATTGCCTCTTTATGCGCCTTGATTGCAGCCTTTTCCTCTGCTGTCTTTGGTGCAAAGACAATCTTAACGGCACGCTTCAACTCATAAGGAATGATAGCCTTGAACTTGTCTTCTGCTGTCACCATGGTTGAGCACTCTGGGTGATCTCTGTGGAGTGTGATAGCATCAAATGCACACTTGGTCGTACATACACCACAACCGATACACTTGTTGGCATCTACGATCGTAGCACCACAGCCTAAGCAACGGGAAGTCTCGATCTTGACCTGTTCCTCGGTAAGTGCGATATGCGCATCCTTGAAGGACTTGTTGCCAAGTGTCTCGTCAAATCCTTCTGACTGACGGGAAGAATTGTCGTAACTCTCTACTAAGATATCATCCTTGTTGAGTTCGATGAATTCCCACTTGTTACGTCCGATGGTCATATGACCATTCTGCACATATCTATGTAAGGATTCAGATGCCCAGTGACCTGCTGCGATCGCATCGATTGCGAACTTCGGTCCTGTCATGGCATCACCACCGATAAAGAGATCCGGTGCGCCCTGCACCTGATAGGTAAGTCCGTCTGCTACCAGAGCCGGTCCTCTGAATTCTACATCTTCACTCTTTAAGAGATCGCCCCATACAGACTGCTGTCCTACGGCAAAGATCACGCGGTCACAGTCGATCGTGATGGTCTCGCTTTCGTCATATTTTGGAGCAAATTTCTTGCGTCCGTCTACTTCTTCAAATACAGATACGCACTTCTTGAAGATGATGCCGGATACCTTTCCGTCTGTAACGAGAACTTCCTTTGGTCCCCATCCACACTTGATGGTAACACCATCTTCACCTGCTTCTCTTACTTCTTCATCAGATGCAGGCATTTCCTTCTCTGACTCCAAACAAAGCTGTGTAACTTCTGAAGCACCGTTTCTTGCGCTGACACGAGCTGCATCGATAGCAACATTACCACCGCCGACAACAACAACCCTGCCATTGTAGTCTGCACCACCGCAGTTTGCATTCTTCAGGTAATCAATGGCTGTAAAGGTGCCTTCTGCATCATCCCCCGGTACACCAGGACGACGGCCTGCAGAGCATCCGATAGCAATATAGAATGCCTTGTATCCCTGTGCACGAAGTTCGTCTAAGGAGATATCCTTACCAACTTCTACGCCGGTCTTGATCTCAACGCCCATCTCGCGCATGATGTCGATCTCAGCCTCGATGACGTCTTTTTCCAACTTGTAAGATGGAATACCATAGCGAAGCATACCGCCGGCATTCTCGTTCTTCTCAAATACGGTTGGCTTGTAGCCTCTCTCTGCCAAGTAGAATGCGCAGGAAAGTCCGGCTGGTCCACCACCGATGATAGCGATCTTTTCTTCCCATCCGTTCTTGTGGATGCTGGCTGGAACAACGATCGGAGGAACGTATCTGGTATCTGCATGCAGATCGCGCTCTGCGATGAAACGCTTTACTGCATCGATAGCGATCGGTTCGTCAATGGTTCCTCTGGTACAAGCATCCTCACAACGTCTGTTACAGATACGTCCGCAGACAGCCGGGAATGGATTCTGCTTTTTGATCAGTGCCAGAGCCTCTGTGTACTCACCCTGTGCTGCCTTCTTTAAGTATCCCTGTACCGCGATATGTGCAGGACATGCTGTCTTACATGGAGCAGTACCGGTCTTGTGGGAATTGATACGGTTGTTGTCTCTGTAATCCGGGTCATAGTATTCCTTGCCCCATTTTACCTTATCCGGAAGCAACTGCTTTGGATAGGTCACTTCGGTTCCGTCTGCCTTGCAGAGTTTCTGTCCCAGTCTGGTTGCACCTGCCGGGCAATACTCTACGCAGCGTCCACAAGCCACACACTTGTCCTTGTCTACGTGTGCCACATAAGCGGAACGGGACATATTTGGTGTATTGAATAACTGTGATGTACGAAGTGCATTACAGATATTTACGTTACAGTTACAGATACCAAAGATCTTGTTCTCGCCATCGATATTGGTGATCTGATGTACGAAACCATTGTCCTCAGCACGTTGTAAGATCTCAAGTGCTTCTTCTTTTGTGATGTCATGACCCTTACCGGTCTCACGGCAGTAATCTGCGAAATCGCCGACACCAATACACCAGCCGTAATCATCATCTGCAACACCTTCACCGATCACTTTACGGGAAGCACGGCAAGAGCAACGACCTACACCGATCTTACCTTCGTATTTAGACAGCCAGTAAGATAATTTCTCGATGTCGATGGCCTCATTTTCCATAGAGATCGCTTTCTCTACCGGGATAACGTGCATGCCGACACCTGCACCACCAGGAGGTACCATCTGTGTAATACCATCCAATGGGATATAGGTCATACGCTCAAAGAAAGAAGCAACATCCGGGTGCTGTTCCAATCTAGGATTGCCCTTGACATCCCCCGGGATTTCTTCCATGTTGAAAAGTTCAGCAGAACCAGGTACAAACATCGGAAGTGTGTAGCGTCTTTCTGACTGTGGTGCTGTACGGCCATTGTGGTCATAATGATAGCCGTAATCATACTCCAAAAGTCCGATATAAGACATTTCATCCAATAACTTCTGGAATCCTTCTTTCCCTTTTTCTGCTACCTTGTCTTTGTTCATTTCACAGAGTTGATCAAACGTGTAATGCACACGTCTTTTCATGGTAAGACCTACCTCTGCCATTTCCTCTGTAATGATCTCTGCGAGTCCCCAGTATTCCGGATCCTCTGCGGTAACGCCACCGATCATATGACCGGCAACATCTGTGATTCGCTTTCCTAAAGCGATGATCTTTGGACTTGGATTCTTGTCGCCTTTGTGATTCGCAGGCCACTCATTGTACTTATTCATGTCCATGTCTATACTCTCCTTTTCTCATTTCTTATTGCTTGTTTCTATTGTCTGCACCAATGCGGTGCTAAACATTCTCTTGTAATTACTTATGTATGTTCTTCGCTCATGCCAAAATGCATTTCCCGCAGACCCTCGACCTCGTCGCAGATCTCCTGTAAGCCACAGGAACCACAATCCATATTGACATCTTTTAGCATATGATCGATGGTCGCCGTGATCTGCTTGGTCTTTTTGAGCCCTTCCTGCAGACCGACGTAATCAGCACCCGGATCTGTGATAAAGATGATCTTTACTGCCTCGACTTCCTTGTGCAGGTGGAGTGCCTTTTGCATGGCATTACCGATCGCTGTAAAATTCAGCCCCTGTTCCAGTGCATCTGCCGCCACGCGCACGCTCTCCCTGTCATTGGAAGATGAAACGCGAAGCATAAATCCCTTAGGGTAGATGTGGTAACGGAAGTAGCCGATGTTCTGGATGGTATTGTATAACTTGTCTCCCGTTCCAATACTATCCTCGGCAACACGTACCAGGGCGATCCTTGCATATGGGGTGTCCTCTGTGATCTGTGGCAGATCTTTTCCTATGAGGATGATCTCATCCTCCCCTACCAGATCTGTCTCCGTCGTCACTAAGGTATTGCCCACGGCAGGAAGATTATGCCCGCCCAGTTCATATGCCATATCTGCCTGTAAGATCATCATTGCTTTTCCGGCATCCTGCCAGTCTCTGCTGATCGGATCTGCAGCGTCACCGACCGGAAGTTTCACGACATCCTGACCTGAAAGGTCAGTCAGAATGTCATTGATAATCTCATCATAAAGTCTCATAGATGTGTGTCTCTTTCTATCTTATCGTAATGCTTTAACATCAACGGTTCGATCGCTGCCGTAAGTTTCATATCCAAGTTAAAGAAATATACGATAAAACTCAAAACAAAGAGGCAAACCAAAACGATCGCAATGATCAAAAGTACATGAAGAAATGTTGCCATATTAAACCGCTCCTTCCTTAGCCATTCCCTTTTGACGTGCAAACTCTGCCGCCCCAAGTGCTCCCATCAACTGTGGGTCGATCGGAAGATCGATGACTTTCAAATTCAATACCTTTTCGATGGCTTCCTTCAAGCCGTCGTTCTTGGCACATCCACCGGTCAAAGTGATGGAATCTACAGCACCTGCCTTCTTGGACATAACGAAGCAGCGCTTTGCAACGGATAACTCGATACCTGCTGCGATCTCATCCATCGGCTTGCCCTCTCCTACCAAAGAGATAACCTCTGACTCTGCAAATACGGTACACTGTGCCGTGATCGGGATCACATTCTTTGCCTTCAAAGATAACTTGGAAAACTCAGACAGATCCATTTCAAATGCCTTCGCCATTGCCTCAAAGAAACGTCCGGTTCCGGCTGCACACTTGTCATTCATGGCAAAGTTTAAAACGGTTCCGTCAGCATCAATGGCAATACCCTTGACATCCTGTCCGCCGATATCGATGATTGCCTTGACATTTGGGTCTGCTACATGCACGCCCATGGCATGACAGGAGATTTCTGAGATATTCTCGTCTGCGGAAGGTACCTTGTTACGTCCGTATCCGGTACCTACCAGATAAGCCAGATCATCTGCTGACTTTAAGTCCGGCACCTGGGCAACTGCCTTTTCAATGGATTCTTCACAGGAAAGTACCGCATTGATACGGCTGCGTAGTGTTACATCTGCTACCATCTTTCCTGTCTCATCGATGATGACACATTTTGTATAAGTTGATCCGGAATCACATCCGCCATAATATTTCATCTTGTTCCTCCTTTTTACCATGAATGCTCGTCGTGCAATACTTCCAGCGACGGATCCAGTGGTTCTTCCTTAAATACAGTTCTCATATAACGATTGACCTGATCACGAACACCCTGACGGGATACGATACGAGGATCGAACAGATCGTGGGTTACCCAGATCAGATGAATACCTTTTTCTCTTGCCTTTTCCTCGAACTGTCCATGCATACCATCCAGTGCCTTACATGCCATGTGCTCCCAGAGGATGACCACATCGGCATTGAACTCTTCACAGAACTCCCAGAGTTCGTCTAAGAGAACCTTGTAACCACCGTGGGTACGGTTTCTCATGATCATATTCTCTGTCAGCCAAGGCATATCATAATATTCCTTTTCGCGGTTCTCCGGTGTATCTTCCTCTGCGATCATTTCGGTATTGACCATGGAAAGCATATCGGTCAGCGGAACGATGCCCCAGCAGTTTAAGATCCAGAGCAAAAAGTCCATATAAAAGTGTGACTGTACGCCCCATACGATAGCACGGTGACGATACTCTCTTGCCATCATCATCTTGTCTTTGTATGCCTGATTGGCAAGTGCGGTCAGTTTGCGGTCTACATTGACGAACTCCGGTACCTTACCACAGATAGCCATGTAGTTGGTCTCTGTATAAAGCGCAAGGTTGGAACCAAAGACCTGTGGATAATCGGTCTTGTTCATGTCCAGCCACTCCATACGGTGTCTGGTAGACTCATTGACACGCTTTGCACACTCAAAGTAGTAAGACCAATCCCATTTCTCGCCTGTCTTTTCTTCGATAAAGGCGATACAATTCTTGATCTCCTGTGCTGCGTAATCCTGTACGTCGTCCTCTCTGTGGCGCATCGGGGCTGCCAACTGAAAGATCGGGATACCGTCTTCTAATTCCAGACGCTTAGCAATACCACCGTTACTCATAAGGGAACCGTCACAGGTCGTATTACACTGTACGGCGCAGGCACCAAGGATCGGTGCATCATCATCAATGGAAACGCCAAGTTCTGCCTCCGGCATCGGACAAACATCACCGGCAAGTCCGTATTCCTGTGCCACATCAATATAATGAAGGGCTGCTGTTTGGTTCAGAAGAACGGATACATAGGTGGACGGCGTCTCACGGGAAAGTCCCTTCAAGGTAGGAAATCCCATCATAACGGCTGTCATTTCGTTCTCATCTACCAAAACGACCTTCTTGGAAAACTCCTCATCATTGCCGATGCGGCGGTCGCCGCGGAAAAGATTGTCGAGAAGTTTTGCTACGTCATAAACGACCAGATCCTGCTCTAAATGGCACATACGAAGGTATGGTCCACGCAGTCCCTGTGTATGCTTATCTACCATCATCGGTACTGCCAGATAGTTTGCCATCCAGCGGTAACGGAACATGGCTTTGATATTTCTAGGTTTGATGATAAAGCCTGCCAACTGCTTCATAATATAAAGCCAACGTGTGTAATCATAAAAGGTATCTTTGAATCCACGCCACTCACGTCTGCTTCGTACTTTTCCATCGGTAAAAAATCTACCCAGCGCTTCTGCGCCTACTTCTTTTGCCATTATTTCTTACCTCCTTGAATCTTCTTGATCTCAATGCTCTCTACGAATGCCTGCACACGTGTGCGCATCTGACCGGAAGAGCCAATGGAATATGGACGATCCACAGCAAGTACCGGATAGCCGTGCTCATCACGGAGCACGATCGTACCGATCATACGCTCATAAGCCCATGGATCACAGAACTTCATCTGTTCGTAGATAATACCGTCTGCGCCGTATTCCTTGGCAAGATCTGCAACGTAATCACGTCTGCCAGTCATCTTTGCCATATCCCAATAACGCGGGCACTGTGCTCTGCCCTGCACCTGACGGCAGATCTGTTTTACCACATCTTCCTCGTCATTTAGGATGATCTCATCACGTCCCGGCAAAGATCCGTAGCAGAAACGGTCTGCACATACATAAGCGCCGGATTCTTCTACCAGTTTGATGACATCAACATCATCCACCTCAGAGCCGACAAAAACAACACGAGCACGGTACTTGTCAGCCGCATCCGGCTCCCTGGTCTTGATCTCCTCCAAGGTCTCGCGGAGTTTGTCTAGGATCAGATGCTTTGGTGCCACGTAACTTGCCATGGTAAGGATGTGGAACTCATAGCCTGTCACGCGCGGATTGGCTTCCTTACGGAAGTCTCCGATCTGACGGATCAGACGGCATACTTCATTATGCTGATCTACTGCTGCACGGATTGCCTCATCGGATGTGTCGATACCATATTTTTCTGCCAGAGGCTTTAAGATATGGTTGCGGCACTGTAAGGTATACATTTCCAGCGCATTGTCATCGTTTTTCTGTGGAATCTCCATGTATTCCCAGAAAAATCCGTCCTTGCCCTGACCCATGGTCTTAAGCAGTTCCATGTTCTCTACGCAACGATTCATCATGGTACAGCCGTCCGGTGTCACGATACCATCTACGAAGTTGTAGCCGCCCTCAATGGCTCTCTCCAAAAGTGCTCTACTGTACTCGCACAAGAAACTTGTCATGTAGTAAGTAGCCATCTCCATAGAGCCTGTACGCGGTGCACGAAGTCTTACCGAAAATGTGCCCGGAAGATTTAAGAGTGGTTCCGGTACATTCTCGCAAGTCGTTGCGATACACTTAAGACCCTCGTCCTGTGCCTGACGCACAAGTTCGTTATTGGCATCTTCCAATAACTTTTCAAAATAATATAAGTGCTTTAAGTCTTTCACGCTTGCCCTCCTTTACGCTTCTAAGATTCCTATACCGATCAGAGCTTCCTTGGCTCCCCTGACGATTGCCGCATCATCATCCAAATAAAATACGCTCTCTCCCTTGAGATCGAACTCTGCCAAAGAGGCATCCGATAATATGTAGGAAAGTACCGGGATATCGCCCACGTCCATGTACTGTTTGACGTCTAAATTCGGAAGGCGGTTTGCGATCACGCCGACCTTGTCGTACATAACGAGTTCGTCTGCTACCTGCTTGATGGTCTTTACGACCTGTGTCCCCTTCTTGGAAGAGTCTGTGATCAGCATGAGGTGTGTCACCTTTTCCATGACACGACGGTTGATCTGCTCGATCCCCGCCTCGCCGTCGATCACGATATAATCATAATTCTCTGCCAAAAGACCAATAACTTCTTTCAGGTAACTATTGATCTTGCAATAGCAGCCTGCTGCCTCCGGTCTTCCGATAGCAATAAAAGAAAAGCCATCCATCTCGACGAGCGCGTCGAAAATACGGTATCTGGCTTCTCCTAATAATTCAATTGCCGCCTTAGCGTTGCCGTCCTCTGCGTTTGCAACCACCTCTTTGCGGATATCGTCTACCGTGAGTTTCACGTCCACACCCAAGGCGGTAGACAAGCCAACAGCCGGGTCTGCATCGATGGCAAGGATCCGCTTATCCGGATAGGCTGCCACCAAGAGTTTGACCATAACTGCTGCAAGCGAGGTCTTACCAACGCCACCCTTACCGGCAACGGCAAGGATCTTGGCATCAATCTTGTCTGTATTCATTTGCTGTCTCCCTTACTTTACTTATGCATAGCCCTTTATAAGAAGTTTATAAAAAGATTATTTAAAGTTTATCATAATCTATGCGCTTTTTCGACACATAATGCCACGATTGTGTAAAAATGTCATATTGCACAAATTGTGTCCATTAATTTCATACATAATTACTATGCGTCGTTTATGCCACATATGTCTGTGTTTATTACAAAATTACTTTTTTATAAGCCAAAGGGACGCTCCTTGTGGCAAAAGGAACGTCCCTGATTTTAATATCTTATTTATTTTTTATCAATAATTTTAACGCTTCTTTTGCACCTGTCGACTTCTGCGAAGTTCTGCAATCAAAATTGCAAATCCACCAACAATAATGAGGGCAAGTACCACACATGATACCG